>WNFD01000159.1_pt1 | contig 62381 bp, 48 predicted proteins | sample 5400491 | NCBI WGS metagenome assembly WNFD01 (sample SAMN13153343, study PRJNA577476) | soil metagenome | isolation source: 120 cm saprolite under Douglas fir tree site 2 hole 2 replicate 2 | place: USA:California | collected 2015-04-18 | reverse complement strand
ATCGCCGGGCGCGGCGCGGTCCCGCTGCCGGTCTTCTGCGGGTCGCTGCGCAGCCCGGAGCCTGGCCTGCTCGACCTGCTCCGCCCCGCGGACGCCGTGATCACGACGGTCCTCGCCGCCGGCGGATCCCCGGCGGGGGAGGAATGGGAGGCGGGCGCGCTCGCCACCCTCGACGTCCCGCTCATCCAGGGCCTGTGCCTGACGCAGTCACGGGCCGCGTGGGCGGCGTCCCCCGCCGCGCTCACCCCGCTCGACGCCGCCATGCAGGTCGCCATCCCCGAGTTCGACGGGCGCCTGATCGCCGTGCCCTTCTCCTTCAAGGAGGACGGCCCGGACGGCATCCCGCTCTACCAGGCCGACCCGGAGCGGGCCGGCAGGCTGGCGGGCATCGCGGTCAGGCAGGCGCGCCTCCGGCACACCCCGAACGCGGCCAAGCGCGTGGCCATCATCCTGTCCTCGTACCCCACGAAGCACGCGAGAGTGGGCAATGCGGTCGGACTCGACACCCCGGCGTCAGCCGTCCGGCTTCTCCTGGCGATGCGGGATGCCGGCTATGACCTCGGCGACGGGCTCCCGCCGGACGGCGACACCCTCATCCACGCGCTGATCGCGGCCGGCGGCCACGACGTGGAATGGCTGACAGAAGACCAGCTGCACGCCGCGCGGGCGCGGGTAACGCTCGGCAGCTACCGCGCCTGGCTCTCAGCTATACCGAACGCCCTCCGGGAGCGGATCCTGTCTCACTGGGGCGAGCCTCCCGGGGAGCTGTACACTGACGGCGGCGACATCGTGCTCGCCGCACTGCGGTTCGGCAACGTGGTGGTGATGATCCAGCCGCCGCGGGGATTCGGCGAGAACCCTGTCGCGATTTATCATGACCCGGATCTCCCTCCGTCGCATCATTACCTCGCGGCGTACCGGTGGCTCGACGAGGAGTTCGGCGCGGACGCGGCGCTGCACCTCGGCAAGCATGGCACCCTCGAGTGGCTGCCAGGCAAGGGGCTCGGGCTCTCGGCCGGATGCGCCCCCGACGCGATGCTGCGGGACATGCCGCTCGTGTACCCCTTTATCGTCAACGACCCGGGGGAGGGCACCCAGGCGAAGCGGCGCGCGCACGCCGTGATCGTCGATCATCTGGTGCCGCCGATGGCCCGCGCCGATTCCTACGGCGACATGGCCAGGCTCGAGCAGCTGCTCGACGAGCACGCGACCGTGGCCGCGCTCGACCCGGCCAAGCTGCCTGCGGTCCGCGCGCAGATCTGGTCGCTCGTGCGGGCGGCCCAGCTGCACCACGATCTCGGCGTCGAGCAGCAGCCCGAGGCCGCGGAGTTCGACGATTTCGTCCTGCACATCGACGGCTACCTGTGCGAGGTGAAGGACGCGGCGATCAGGGACGGGCTGCACGTGCTCGGCGAGGCGCCAGCGGGGGAGGCGCTGCTCAACCTGGTGCTCGTCGTGCTCAGGTCCGCCCAGGTATGGGGCGGCGAGCACGGCGCGCTGCCCGGGCTGCGGACAGCGCTCGGCCTTGACGAGGCGTCCGCCTCTCGCGCGGTGACGGACGCGTTCGAGGAGACCGCCCGCGCGCTCGTGGTCGCGATGGACGAGGTCGGCTGGGACGCTCACCAGGCAGCGGACGTCTGCGCCGACGTGCTCGGCCGCGAGAACCCCGAGGTGACGCTCGTGCTCGAGTTCGCCGCCACGGAGGTGGTGCCGAGGCTGGCCGCTACGACCGGCGAGATCGACGCGGTGCTGCACGCGCTGAGCGGCGGCTACGTTCCCGCCGGGCCGTCCGGGTCGCCCACCCGCGGCCTGGTCAACGTGCTGCCGACCGGCCGCAATTTCTACTCCGTCGACCCGAAGGCCATCCCTTCCCGCAGCGCCTGGGACACCGGAGCCGCGCTGGCCGAGTCGCTGCTCGCCAGGCACCTGGCGGACGAGGGCGGTTACCCGCGCTGCGTCGGCCTGACCGTGTGGGGCACCTCCGCGATGCGCACCCAGGGCGATGACATCGCCGAGGTGCTCGCGCTGATCGGCTGCCGCCCGGTGTGGGATGAGGCTTCCCGGCGGGTCACCGGGTTCGAGGTCACGGGGCCTGCCGAGCTCGGCAGGCCCCGCATCGACGTGACGCTGCGCATCTCGGGGTTCTTCCGTGACGCCTTCCCGCACGTCATCGCCCTGCTCGACGACGCGATCGCGGCTGTCGCCGGGCTCGACGAGCCGCCCGGCCAGAACTACCTGCGGGCGCACGCCGTTGCCGACCACGCAGGGCACGGTGACTGGCGGCGGGCCACGACGCGGATTTTCGGCTCCAAGCCGGGCGGGTACGGCGCCGGGCTGCTCCCGCTGATCGACGCGCGCAACTGGCGGGACGACGCCGACCTCGCCGAGGTGTACGCGGTCTGGGGCGGCTACGCCTACGGCCGCGGGCTCGACGGCGTGAACGCCCGCCCGGACATGGAGAACTCGTTCCGGCGGATCGCCGTGGCCGCCAAGAACACCGATACCCGCGAGCACGATATCGCCGATTCCGACGACTACTTCCAGTACCACGGCGGGATGGTGGCGATGGTGCGCGCGCTGACCGGCCGCAACCCGGCCGCCTATATCGGGGACTCCGCGGTGCCGGAGGCCGTGAAGACCCGGACCCTCGCGGAAGAGACCCGCCGGGTGTTCCGCGCCCGGGTGGTGAACCCCCGGTGGATCGCGGCGATGCGCCGCCACGGCTACAAGGGCGCGTTCGAGCTGGCGGCCACCGTGGACTACCTGTTCGGCTATGACGCGACCGCGGGGGTGGTGGCGGACTGGATGTACGAGCAGCTCGCCGCCGCCTACGTGTTCGACGCCGAGAACCGGGCGTTCATGGAGCGGTCCAACCCGTGGGCGCTGCGCGGGATCGCCGAGCGGCTGCTCGAGGCGGCACAGCGCGGCCTGTGGGCCGAGCCCGACACCAAGACCCTCGAGCAGCTCCGCCAGGTCTACCTGGACATGGAAGGCGACCTCGAGGCTGCAGGATCCGGGGATCCGTGAGCAATTCCGGATGATCATCCTGGTAGTGGCTGGCCATGCTGGCCACGTAATCCGCGGCCACCGCGGCGTCGCGGATCACGACCGGCGGCTGGCTGGGCGGGCGCACGCAGGTCACGGACCCAAACGCCGCACCCAGCTGCGCTGCCGCGTTCTCCGCCGTGAACGCCTGCGTGGCCGGGGTCATCCGCCAGCCGGGCATTCCCTTGCCAACGGCGCGCTCGACCAGAGCGCGCAGCGAACGCGTGTGCCGCGCGCCGTTGGTCACCGCAACACAGACGCTTCCTGGCATCAGCACGCGGCGCATTTCACGCACCGCGGCTGCCCGGTCTGGCACGTGATAGAGCATGTGCACTGCCAGCACGACGTCAAACACACCGTCACACACCGGCAATGCAGCGACATCAGCACTGAACAGCGCCGGGCAGGCCACTGACCGCAGCATCCCCATCGACAGGTCACACCCCGCCGCCCGCACCTGCCGCCCAGCCATCGCGCGCAGGTAGAGGCCATTCCCGCAGCCCGCATCCAGGACCTTCATCCCGGGTGCGAGCCCGGCTAGGTCCAGCACCCAGCCCTCGATGTCGAAGTACGGGCTCTGATGCAGCCAAAAACGCTGGCGGGCACGCAGATTGCCGTCATCGGCATACTGGCCCGGCGGATTCAATGCCACAACCACACAATGCCCGATCTTCATGATAGGACATCCCCTCGGTCGCTGTTGGGGCCGTTCAGGCCTTGTCGGTGTTGCCGCTGAGGCTGGCCGCCATTGCAGCCAGTGCTTGCTGGCTGGGCTGGTAGAAGTCGGGGTTCCCGTGGCTACCGGCTACGGCATCGGCGAGCGGTCCCTTGCAAGTTTCAACGTCCGGTGTACCGGCTTCCAGGGCTTGTCGCAGTAGCCGCGCTGCGGTGGCTTGCTCAGTCTTCTGCGCGGTGAGGAGGCGTTCGCCGGTGGTGGCGGCGTCGGCGGCTGCTTGCAGGCTGCCCTGGCGCAACAGCGCCCAGGCCAGGTTTGTCCAGCAGATGCCCTGAAGTCTCAGCACGCCGTACTCGATGGCGCAGTCCCGGCCGTGGGTCAGGTCTTGAATGGCGTTGTCTTGGCGGTCGGCGCCCAGTTGCGCGAGGCCGCGGAGGTTCCACAGGAATCCTTCGTTGTCTTGTTGCTGTGTGACCCGGTAGAAGTTCAGGCCTTCGTCCACTTCGGCAATCGCGCCGTCGTAGTCGGGTGTCACGAGCCTGACGAGGGCGCGCATGTTGTGCAACTGGCCGCGGACGATCGCGGGCGAGTCCGGGCCGACGATCTGCTCCAGTTCTGTGACGATGGCTCCGGCGCTGGCTTGGTCCTGGAGGTAGCAGTAGGAGAGTCCGAGTTCGAAAAGGGCACGAACCCGAGGCGTCGGCTGTGGCGTCGCAGCGATGGCACGCTGGAGGATTTCCACTGCCTGCTGGGCCTGACCCATGTGCCGGAGACCGGCGCCAGTCCAGTAGTCCAGTTCTGCAGCTCTGCCGTCAGCAGTATCGGTGATCAGCTGGCGAGCGGAGCCGAAGGCGCTGAGTGCTTCAGTGAGTGAGCCGCCGAAGAACTCGGCGAACCCTCGGCACCAGTCCCTGTCGATTCGCATGTCGGCCGGGTCGTCGTCGTGTGCGACGCGGGCGGCGGCCCGCAGCGCTTCGATGCCGCCATGGCGGGCCATGAACTCGGCCACCTGGGCAACGGTGGCCAATGCCCGGGCGCGGTCCCCCATCGCGAACCGGTGGGAGAACTCAAGCTGCTGGGGCCTGACATCGGTCAGGGTGCGCCAATCTGCCCGGTCCGAGCGCTGCGTCGCGTACCAGTCAGCAAGCCGCCGGTGAAGCTCGGCTTTCAGGTCCGCCCGTGGCCCTAGCAGCTGTCCGATCACGTAGTCGGCGTCCAGGGGATGCAGGCTGACCTTGCTGGTGGTCTTGTCGAAGCTGAGCAGCCGCCGGACGACCAGCTGGCGGAACGCGTCGCCGAGGGTCTGAGCCGACAGTTCAGGCAGCAGCTGCGCCAGGGCGGCCTTCGGCAGTGGCTCGCCAGCCATAGCAACGATGTGCACGACACTGGCCTCGGCCTCGCTGAGGCTGGCGTATCCGGCGGAGATCAGCTGGGACAAGATCTCATCGAGGCTGGCGTCATCGGCGAGGACGTCCTGGATGCCCAGGATGGGATCGCGCAGGTCCCCGGCGAGCAGTTCCAGTCCGCGCGGGGTTCCACGCAGCCGCCCGGCGGCGGCGAGCAGATCATTCTCGTCTGCGTCGCGCAGCCCTGCCTCGCCATCCGGATCGAGAGTCCTCAGCAACGCAGCGGCGTCACCGGAACTGAGCCCATCCTCGACATCGATAACGTATACGTCCCCGGCCATTTCCGCTGGCAAGCGCAGCGGACGTTGCGAAGTCGTCACCACGTGAAACGAGTAGGGCGTCCTGCAGACCGAGCCAAGGAACCTGTAGATATCGGGAAATCGCGTATCCGCGTCGAGGTCCTGGAGGCTGTCGAGGTTATCGAGAACCACGACAAGTTTCCGGGCGCTGAACGCATCGAACAGGGCCGGGAACGGGTCTATCCGTGCCTGGTTGTTCCACAGCCGCTGCAGGTCTCTGCGCTCGGGATCGCTGGTGAGCTCACTGATCGCGAGGTAGATGCGGTCCAGGGTGATGGCTGGCATCCCTGGCCGCATGCTGAGGTAGACGATTGCGTCGATGTCATCCTGTGATTCGTTCTTGCGGCCTGGGGTCTCGAATTCGGCGACCACTTTCGCAACCAGCGCGCTTTTGCCGATACCCCGGTGGCCGATCACACTGATAATCCGGCATTGGCCCGACGCCAGCAGCGCACGCAGTGTCGAACGCAGGCCATCCCGGTCCACGAACCGTTCGACACCAGCGACGAGCCGCTCACCGTAAAAACGCCGCAACACCAAAGCAGCAGGCGGGCCCTCCTGCGCCGCTGGCAGCCTTTTCAGCGCCGCAACACCCGAGACTCCCAAGCGGGCCCACCACGCGCCCGGATCCGCAGCGCCCAGCCCCCAGCCCGGGTGCGCGAGGTCATGCTCCAATGCAGTGAGCGGTGTCGCGGTGATCGTCGATGACCCCTCCCGGGCAGCGTGCTCCGTCACCACCCCCAAGAGGTATCCGTCGGCAACCACCGGACCGCCCGACATCCCCGCCCACGGCGAATCTCCCAAGGCCACCTGAGCAGGCGGCAACGGCTGAGGACTATTCATCACCTGGACCGACAACAACCCCCCGGCCAGGCCTGAAAGAACAGGCACTTGACCGACGGCATCAGCAGTTTCCCGGAAGCCGCGCCCATCAGCAGTTTCCTGCTTCCTGAACTCCGGGTAGCCAATCGCGTGACACTGCTTCACCGGCTCACCCGCGCGGCTGTTCCGATCCACCGACGCCAGGCCCATTCCTGGGAGGCTGGCCACGGTACTGTCCGTGACCTCGATCAGCGCCAAGTCCGGGCCGCCATCAACCGTATCGCCAACAAACGCCGGATCCAGCGCCGCGTCATGCTCCACCTTGTCCGGCCCGCGTACCACAACGCTGACCGCGCCCGCCACCACGTGGGCGGCGGTCAGGACTGTCCGCCCAGCAACTAGGCAACCCGAGCCGCAGCGATACCGGGGACTAGCATCTTCGCCGCAGTCCGCGATGACCTCCACCACCCGCGCGGCCAGCGGCACCGGCGTCAACTGCTACCCCGGCAGCACGTCAGATGCAGAGGCGACCTTGACCGGATGCCCGGCCCGATCAAGCGGCTCGCCGAACACCACCGTTACCTTCTGCTCCGACCCACGTTCCCGGCCACCGCCTCCCCCTAGCTGAAACCCAATAACTGGCACAGTGAAGGCGGCCTTGCCGTCAAGCGACCTCGTAGCCGTAACGGTCAGCTCCACCGTCATTGACTCGACCGGCAGCTGAATCTCCGAACCGGCCCCAGCCGCACGCGCCCTCAGCAGTTCATCTCGCAGCATGCCAATCGCCTCAGACAAACCCACGCCCGATGCTTCGGCACCACGCTGCTCGGCCATCCCGCCCCCCGCCAGAGTTGAACCCGGCAAACACCATTGCCACCAAGCCGACCGCATGAAGTTTCGGCTCGTAAGCAAACGGTACCGCAGCTAGCAAGACCGGCAAGCCCCCGCGGGCAGGTCTTCGATCGTCACCGTTCCGCACAGCAACTCAACGGTCCGCGCTGCCGCCAGCCTGCCAGCCCGGTAAGCACCCAGAACCCGCTTGCCGTACTCGGGCGGAACAGCAGGCGCTCCCAGTTCGGCTTCCCAGCGCTCGCCAAGCGCGATGAAGTCGGCGCCAGTGCGACGGCGCCCAGGATCTGCGGATCCGTTCACCAGGGCAACGCCCATGCTTCCGACCTCGACGTATCCCGCGTCACCTGCCTCGCCGACATCAAGGGAGAATGCCAGAAGACCGACGCGCTCGCAGGCACGCTGCAGATCGCAGAGCGGGCCGACGGGAGCAGCCATGAGGCGGCGCGCTTCCGCGGCCAGCGCCTCTGCGCCGGCAGCGTCCGACGGGAGCCGGAGATCAGGCATTTCACCCGCGTCAGCGAGAACGCCCTGGCCGATCAGGAACGTCACATCCCGGGCCAGGCGCTCGATTTTGATGTCAAGCACCCGGGACTGCCCTCCCACCGAAGCGTCCGCCCGGCGGCTGACAACCGAGGGGGGCGACTCGACGACGAACCAGTCGATCGGCCGGTCGACCGCTGACGCAATAGCGACCAGTTCCGTTGCCGAGACCTTCCGCACGCCAGCTTCCAGCTTGGCCAGGCCATGAGCCCGAAGGGTTCGTTACCGCATGGGTCGCAGAGCCTTCGTGCTCACGCCTTCTTGGCGTCCCCCGCAGGGGATACCAGGACTAACCGGACGGTTCATGCGGCGGATGTGGCCCCTGAACCTCCTCCTCTTCTACATCGGTGCTGCGGTCCTTGCCCTGCCTGCTGACAGGCCGGCCGGCACCGACAATCTGCCAGAGGAAACGAAAGGAGCCGCCGGTCGCGGTACTCGTGGCCAGAGCCGCCTGCGGTATGGAGCGAGATGCCAGGTATGTCAAGGCCCCGGCCGCCGCACCGAGAGCAGCAGCGGTCACCATCAGCACAGCAGTCCCGGGCGGTAACCGGCTAGCCGGTCGTTTGCGAGACGATGGGCGCATGTCTCTTCCTTTCAGGTCACCTGCCCGGACGGGCTGGTGTATGCATGCCTTCAAGGAAGCCACAACGGCCGGAGGTTGCGCGCGGCTGCAACAGGCCGTTGCGGCCAGTGGCAACACTTTCCGGCGGGAGCCGTTAACAGTAGCCAGTGGATCACCGATGATAGAGCTATGCCCGAGATCGCCCGCAGATCCATGGCCGAACTGAAGCCGCTGGATCCTGCACTCAAGGCTGACGTGCGAGAGTGGGTGGACGAACTGCGGACGATCTGGCTCGCCGCCGGGTTGTCAATGGGCGAGTTCGCCGTACTGCACCGCCCCATCGACAAGGGCTCAATCTCCCGGTACCTCAGTGGTAAGCGCGTGCCCTGCGATCACTGGTTCCTAGGAAAGCTGCTGGTCATAGTGGCCCGCAACGGCAAGCCGGTTACTCCCGAAGTCGAAGAGCACCTTATGCGGTCGCAGCTTCGCGCCTTGGAGGCTGCGCATCCCTACGAGTACAAGGTGCGTCTCGTGCGTGATGAGCTGGAGACCGCCGTCACGGGCAGAATCGAAGCCGAACGTTACGCCCGTGCCCTGGAGGAACAACTCGCCGAGCGCAACCGTGAAATCCAGGGACTCACCGAGGACAAGAACCGGCTCCGTGCCACCTGGGACTTCGAATATGCACGACTCACCGCGGAGATCGAGAAGCTGACAAGGCAACTAGACGTGGCCAGGAAGCGGACGGCCGAGGCTGAGCGGCACTGCATGGAGCTTGGATCCGTGCTTGACCTTGTGGACCAGACATACCCGGACCAGCGCCAAGAGGCCGATCATTTGCATCCGGTCGATTGGGACGGCATTGTCTTGCAGCTTCCCCTCGATGACCTGAACGCAGTTGCCGACTTCCTGAGCATGCTCGATCGACTCGATTTGCGGGATCAGGCTAGGGCACTCTCCGATAGGGTCGTGGCTCACATCAGCGATCCGCACCGTTTCCCTTCCGGCATGAAGCATGACGACGGGCTGCTCCGGCTGTTCGCGACTATGACCGCACACGGCCTCGACGATCAGGCTGACAAGCTGTCCAGCCAGGTGGGATGGTCCACCGGCCGCCGCAGGCCCCCCCATCACCCCTCAGCGGGAGGCCGCTACTCCTGAAAGCGCCCGCATAGGCCTAACCGCACATATCCATCCTGCAAGTACCGCGCCCGCCTTGTTGCCAGGGACTGCGTCCTGATCATGATGGGCTGGCGGGGGTGTCGGTGGGGCTGGGGGTGCCGGTGGATTCCCTGATGACCAGGCGGCAGGGGAACTGCTCCAGGCCGCCGGGGCGGCTGCTGCCCTCGATGCGGGCCAGGAGCTTGCGGGCGGCTTGGTGACCCAGTTCCTTGAGGCACATGTCGATCGTGGTCAGCGGCGGGCGGGTGGCCTCGGCGAAGACGTCCCAGTTGTCATAGCCGACCAGCGCGATGTCATCGGGGACGCGGCGGCCTGACTCGCGCAGGGCATCGGCGACGCCACGGGCGATCTGGTCACTGCCGCAGAAGATCGCATCAGTGCGGGGCTGGCCGCGCAGCACGGTGTGCGCCGCCTGGCGGCCCCACTGCTCGCTCCACTCGCCGAAGAACACCTGGTCGGCGGCGAGCCCCAGGCCAGCCTCGGCGAGCGTCTTCCGCGCGCCGGATGCGCGCAGGCGGGCGGAAAGGAACCGTTCCGGGCCGCTCACGTGGGCGATCCTGGTGCGCCCGCTGGTCACGAGATGCCGGACGGCCAGCCCGCCGCCCTGCTCGTCGTCGGGGATCAGGGATGCCTCGTCCGGATTCTCCGACTGGGTCATCACGTAGACCACCGGGACTGGCAGCCCGGCGGCGATGGGGGGCCGCGGATCCGTGCGCCGGCCGGTGACGATGATGCCGTCGACCTTGCGGGACAGCAGCGTTCGCACGTAGTGCTGCTCCCGGATCGGATCTCCCCTGCCGTCGCACAGCAGCACCGACATCTGGCCCTTGCCCAGCCCGTCCTCCGCCCCCAGCATGACCGGGATGGTGAACCGGCCGAAACTGTCCGTGGTGATCAGCCCGACCGTGTAACTGCGCCCGGACAGCAGGCCGCGGGCCAGCGGGCTCGGCTGGAAGCCGAGCTGCTCGGCCGCGGCGAGCACCCGGTCACGAGTCTCCGAGCGCAGCTGGCCGCGTCCGTTGAGCGCCTTGGAGACGGTGCCGATCGACACCCCGGCCAGTGCGGCGACGTCCACGATCGTCACCGTCTGGGTTTCCGCCATCCGAAACCCCTTTCACGGCTTCTCGACCCTGGTCACGATCATCGCACCACCTTGCTGTCCCAGTAGATCAGAGTACTCCAGCCGACCGAGCCGACACCTCGGTGCCGGATCCAGGAGTCTATGCGGAAAGGGATTTCTTGCCTTTCTCGCGGACTGCACCCCTAGCGGATCCACCTGGCGGGATGCACAATACCTACGAGGATTTTGTTGGTTTCCCCATGAACCACGCAGGTCCGCACACACCCGCACGTCAGCATGCCCGCACTCCAGGTCCTCGCAGAGGAGGCACCATGGCAGGCTTTCGAATCGGACCAGCCCGGCGCATCGGACCAGCCCGGCGACGGATCTACCGGGGCATCAGGACACGGACGGTCGCCCTCGCGGCATCATGCCTCTGCCTGCTCAGCGGCGCGGTGGCCGTGTCGGCCGGGCCGTCGGCTACGGCGGACGCCACCCTGGCCGCGCACTGGACGTTCGACGAGGGCACCGGTACCACCGCCGCGGACTCGTCAGGCAACGGGCACAACGGCACCCTTGGTGCGAACGCCAGCTGGGCGCCCGGCGTGGTCGGACCGCACAGCGTCGCATTCAACGGCACTGCCACCAGCAACGTCGACGTGCCGGGCCCGGTCGTCGACACCACGCAGAGCTTCACGGTCTCGGCCTGGGTGAAGCTCGGCTCAGGGAGCGGCTATCAGACCTTCGTCAGCATCGACGGCACCCAGGTCAGCGGTTTCTACCTGCAGCTGCGCGGTGACACGGGCACGTTCGCGCTGACCCGCATCACGTCGGACAGCCCTAGCGCGCCCGCGTCCATCTCCGGGGCGAGCACCAGCCCGTCGCTCGGCACCTGGTACCACCTGGTCGCGGTGCAGGACACCGCGGCGGGCACCGTGCAGCTCTTCGTGGACGGCCAGCCCCAGCCGGCCGTGCCGTACGCGACGCCGTGGAAGGCTTCCGGCGACACGCTGATCGGCCGGGGCAAGTTCGCGGGCAACCCGGTGGACTTCGTCAACGGCCAGGTCGACGACGTGCAGATATGGCAAGGGGTGCTGTCAGGCGGCACGATCGGCGGCCTCGACCAGGCCGCGCACTGGACCTTCGACGAGGGCAGCGGCACCCTCGCGCACGACACGTCCAGCCACGGCCACGACGCCGCGCTGGGCAGCGGCGCGACGTGGGCGCCGGGGACCTTCGGCCCGCACAGCGTCGCGCTGGACGGGACGGCCGCTGGCAACGTGACCGTGCCAGGCCCTGTGGTCGACACGTCGAACAGCTTCTCCGTCTCCGCCTGGGTGAAACTGAACACGACCAGGGGCAGCCAGACCGCCGTGAGCATCGACGGCAGCCAGGTCAGCGGCTTTTCGCTCGGGCTTGACGGGGCCGCGGGCACGTTCACCTTCAGCAGGCCGGCCGCCGACTCGCCGGGCGCGGCGGTGATCTCCTCCAGTGCCGCCTCGCGGGCAAGGAAAGGCCAATGGCACCAGCTGATCGGCGTCGCCGACGCGAACGCAGGCCAGCTCACGCTCTACGTCGACGGTATCCCGCAGGCCAGCGCCGCCTACGCCCAGCCGTGGAAGGCGGCAGGTAATACCCTGATCGGGCGCGGCCTGGCCGGCGGCAGCCCGGCGGACTTCCTCAACGGCCAGGTAGACGACGTCCAGATGTACAGCAGCGCGCTCAGCGGCGCCCAGATCCAGGCACTGTCCGGGATCGCGGCCGGCACGCTGGACGTCAGCGCGGGAAGCCCGTCGCACCCGATCAGCCCTGACCTGTTCGGCCTGATGACCGAGGACATCAACCACTCAGGGGAAGGCGGCCTCTACGCCGAGCTCATCCAGAACCGGTCGATGATGGCTTCGGCGACGGCACCGGTCGCCTGGTCGCTCATCGCGCCGTCCGCCGGGTTCGCCTCGATGTCGCTAGACCCAGGCAACCCGCTCAACTCGGCGCTGACCCGGTCCCTCGCGCTGCAGATCAACCACGCCACCGACGGCGGCCGGGTGGGGGTCGCCAACAGCGGCTTCTTCGGCATCCCGGTCCGGCCGGGGCAGAAGTACACCGCCTCGTTCTTCGCCAAGACCACGGCGGGATTCACCGGCCCGCTGACCGTGGACGTGGAGAGCACCGGCGGCGCGGTCTACGCCGAAGGCACCGTCAGCGGCCTGACCACCAGCTGGCAGCAGCACACGCTGCACCTGACCGTACGGGGCGACGCGCCCACGACAGCCGACACGCGTTTCGTGATTTCGGCGACCAGCGGCTCGGGCGCGACTGTCTGGTTCGACAATGTCTCGCTGTTCCCGCCCACCTTCGATAGCACGCCGAACGGGAACCGGACGGACCTGATGCAGAAGCTGGCGGCGCTGAACCCGGCGTTCATCCGGCTGCCCGGCGGCAACTACCTGGAGGGGAACACCATCGCCACCAGGTTCAACTGGAAGAACACAGTCGGTCCGGTCTGGACCCGGCCCGGTCACCAGGACGACGCGTGGGGCTACTGGTCGACCGACGGGCTCGGCCTGCTCGAGTACCTGGAATGGTGCCAGGACCTCGGCGCCCAGCCGGTGCTCGCGGTCTACGCCGGCTACTCTCTCAGCGGCACGCACGTGCCGCTTGACCAGCTAGGCCCGTACGTGCAGGACGCGCTTGACGAGATCCAGTACGCCACCGGCCCGGTAAGCACGCCGTGGGGCGCACAGCGCGCGGCTGACGGCCACCCGGCGCCGTTCACGATCAGCTACGTCGAGGTCGGCAACGAGGACTCCTTCGACCGCTCGGGCAGCTACGACGGCAGCAACGGCCGGTTCGCTCAGTTCTACGACGCGATCAAGGCCGCCTACCCGCAGATCAAGGTGATCGCGACCACGCCAGTGACCGCCCGTACGCCGGACGTTATCGACAACCACTACTACCAGTCCCCCGCGTTCTTCGACGCGAACTCGCACATGTTCGACAACGCGCCGCGCACCGGACCGAAGATCTTCGTTGGCGAATGGGCCTCCCAGGAGGGCAACCCCACCCCCGACCTGAACGCGGCCCTCGGCGACGCGTCCTGGCTGACCGGCCTCGAGCGCAACTCGGACCAGGTCATCATGGAGTCTTACGCGCCGCTGCTCGTCAACGTGAACAGCCACCAGTGGCCGACCAACCTGATCGGCTTCAACGCGCTGGCCAGCTACGGCTCGCCGGGTTACTACGTACAGCAGATGATGTCCCGTGCGCATGGCGACCAGGTGCTGCCCGCCACCTACTCGGGAACTGGCAATGTGAACGTGGTATCCAGCGCGGACACCGCCACCGGGAAGGTCTACGTGACGGTGGTGAACTACACCGCCACGCCGCAGCTGATCCGGGTGAACGTCACCGGCGCCAGCCGGGTTTCCGGCACAGGAACGGTGACCGTGCTGACCGGCAACACGCCCACCGCGACCAACACCATCACGGACCCGACCGCGGTGATCCCGGTAACGTCGCAGGTCTCCGGCCTGGGCGCCGCGTTCAACCGGACGTTCCCGCCGTACTCCGTCACGGTGCTGACTCTCCGCACCTGAGGAAACCGGGTGCGGGGCAGGTCTTGACGGCCCCGCACCCGGTTCCTATCGTGTGATCCGGCAAAGGGTTTCTGTTTTTCCTAGAACGGCCTGAGCCCACCGGGCTGACCTACCGGACTGGGCCCACCGGATTTGGGCCGGTCATCGCCTTCCGTCGAGGACGCCAGAAGGAACTGCCATGAGAGCTCACGTGCGCCGACTGGCCGCGGGCCTTGCCGCACTCGCCACCCTCACCGCCCTGACCGTCCCGGCGGACGCCGGGCTGCTGGCCAGCCCCGCGCTCGCCAGTCCCGCACTGACCGGCCCCGCACTGGCCGGCCCCGCGAGCGCCGCACCGCCCGGCACCACGAGCCTCCAGCCGCTGCCCAGCCTCCCGGTGAACTCGTGCAACGACACGACGCTGCCGCGCAGTTACGGCACCAACTTCCCGGTCCCCGGTGATCCGTATGGCTTCGGCTTCGCCAACCAGTCGGTCATCGGCTGGGAGGGCAACTATTACGCGCCGTTCGCCTACCTGTCAGGTTCCTACTTCGCGCGCGGCGTGCCGGTCACGTACCAGCCACGCGGCCAGGCCTACTGCGGCGCGATGTACTCGTTCAGCGCCTACGGCTACGGCCTGGCGGCCGGCCAGGCACCGGCCCCCGGCTCGGTGCGGTGGACGATGGCCGACGGCTACCTGCCCGCGCTGACCACATCCTTCACCCGCGCCGACGTCGCGATCTCGATCACCGACTTCGCCGGCGAGCAGCCCATCGGCGGCCAGCCGACCGAGCTCGTGTACACGCGGGTGCGGGTCACCAACAACGGCCGGTCAGCGGTGACCGTGCCGGCCGGCCAGTCAGGTCCGAACCTGGTCTCGCTCAGCCAGGCCCCGGACACGGTCCAGCCGGGCACCACCGCCGCGCACGACTTCGTCGCTGCCGTCGACACGTTCAGCGCCAGTGTCCCGCTGCCCGGCCCGGCCGCGCTCACCCCGGGAAAGGACCACGCCGGCGCCCGCTCCTACGACAAGGCGTACCGGCACATGGCGGACTACTGGCGGCAGCGGCTTTCCGTCATCCCCGAGCTTGAGCTGCCCAACCTGACACTGCCCGGCAGCAACGGCCTGGCCGACCCGGGCACCGCGATCGGCAACGCCTACAAGGCGGCATTCGTGTACACCCGGATCGTCCAGGTCGGGAAGGCCCCGTTTTCCGGTGCCAACAACTACGACTGGCTGCTCAACCATGACCTGCCCGGCATCATGGCGAACCGGTTCGCGCTCGGCGATTTCACCGACGCGCGGAACCTGCTGCTCACCGGGCGCATCTCCGAGCAGCCGAGCTTCAACGAGGTCGGCGCGAACTGGTACTGGGACGGGCTGTGGCGCACGCCGCTGGCCTGGGCCGCCTATCTGGAGGGAACCGGCGACACCGCGTTCGTCAGCCAGTACTTCCACGACGACGCGGCGCGCCCGAGCCCGTGGGGGCCGAGCCTGTACACGATGATGCACACCGACTACCTGGCACAGCTCAGCCCGGTCACGCACTATCTCAGGCCGTCGGGGGACAACGACTCGGGCGGCACCTGGCTGTTCGACGACGAGACCGCCCTGGCCGGCCTGGCCGCCTACCGGTACATCGCCACCAGGATCGGCAACACCGCCGAGGCGCGGTGGGCCGACGGCGCGTATGCCAGCCTGCTCGGCGCGGTCAACGCCGGGCTGGCCGCCAACGAGTCGGCGAGCGACTTCAGCTTCCTGCCGTGCGAGGTGAACGTGCCCGTCACGGCCGACCGCTGCAACAGCCCGGCCGACGCCAACTGGGCATCCCAGGCGCTCTGGGGCGAGAACGTGTGGGACATCCTGCTCCAGGGCGGCCAGCTGGACGGCATCCTCGGCGACCCCGGCCAGACCGACAGCCTGTACCAGATGGGCTTCAGCCGCCTTCAGGGCAGCGTGCCGTACCCGTCGTTCGGCGCGTACACCGGCTACAGCGTGGCGCTCAACACCGGATACTCGGCGGCGGCACTGTACGGCAGCGCCTACCGCGACCTGCCGGTCACCAGCTACGCCTGGCAGCTCGCCACCACCACCGGCGGCCCGAACGCCTGGTGGGAGGCCAACGGGTCCGCGCCCGACCCGGCCAACCCGTGGGCGGGCAGCCATGCCGCGCCGGAGTTCGGCGCGATCCCGTACGCCTGGCCGATGGCCGGGCAGACCCAGACCCTGCTGCAGTCGCTGGTCGCCCAGGGGCTGGCGCCCACCGCACACTCCGACGGCCCGGTGGGCTATCACACCGTGCTGTACGTCGGGCGGGGCGTGCCGGACGCGTGGATCGCGCCGGGGCAGGACATCTCGGTGAGCAACCTCACCTCGTCGTACAGCGAGGCATCGGGCCGTCGCGCCACCTACGGGGCCGAGATCAGCGTCCGCCGGTCCCGCGGCGACCGGGTCGTCCGGGTCTCGCTCGACGGCAGGGTGCCGGCCGGCGACGTCCTGGTCCAGCTGCCGGTGTTCGCGGACGCGGGCGTGCTGAGCGTCAGCGGCGGCCGCTATGACGCCGCCACGCACACGGTCACTATGGACGGGCGGTCGGCGGAGATCCGGCTGGGCCAGGCTGCCAGGCCAGCCCTCGGCGTCCAGGTGACCAGCACGGTGCCGGGCCGGCACACGCAGCCAACGCTGACCGCGGGCGCCCAGGCCACCGCGTCGGCCAGCGTCACCAACACGGGAAAGACCGAGATCACCAGCGTAGGCCTGACACTGCATATCCCGAACGGCTGGCAGGGCAGTGGCACCTCCCCGGCCAGCTTTGCCGCCATCGCACCCGGCGAGACCAAGACCGTGACCTGGGATGTCACTCCTCCGGCCACCGCAAGCGGCGGGAACGGGGTGATCGTCTCCGCCGCGTATGACGCCCCGGCCGGCGCGTCGGGCACGGTCAGCGCGGAGCAGTGGGTGCATGTGCAGAAGCCGCTGCCGCTGGCGCCGGGCACGACGGACCTGGCGCTGACCGCTACCCCGTCGGCGTCCTACACCTCGCCGTGGACCACGGTGACGGCCATCAACAACGGGATCTACCCCATCCAGTCGAGCGACGACAACAACCTGACCCCGTACTGGGGCTGCTGGCCGCGGCAGGGCACCCAGTGGATCGAGCTGGACTGGACCGCGCCCGTCACGACCAACGGCAGCTCGGTGTACTTCGCCGACGACGGCGGCGGGCTGCTGCTGCCCGCCTCGTGGCAGGTGCAGTACTGGAACGGAAGCGCGTTCGTCCCCGTCAGCAACCCGGGCAGCTATCCGGCCGTGGACAACACGTTCAACCAGGTCACCTTCGACCCGGTCAGCACCACCCGGCTGCGCGTCGTGATGCAGGGCGCGGGCCAGGCATCGGTGGGCGCCATCCAGTGGATCGTGCCCAGCATCGCGGGCAGCAGCTGAACACAAACCAGCCCGGGAGTGCCCCCGGACCCCCGGAGAAGTGAGGCAGATATGCGAACAGGCGTGAGAGGCATGAGAAGAGGAAGAATGAGAGCGCTGGTCGCGGTCTCGGCGGCTGCCGTCCTCGGCGTCGCGGGCTGCGCGAACTCAGGATCGGGCAACCCGGGAACCTCAGGGAACTCGGCCAGCTTCGGCGTCAACGCCACGGGAACCGTGCAGTTCTGGGCGCGCACGGTGTCGAAGACCCTGGCGCAGAAACTGGTCAGCGAGTTCAACGCCACGCACCCGAAGCTGACGGTCAAGCTGACCCTCACCTCGATCAACGACGACGTCACCTCGCTGGCGACGTCCATCAGGGCAGGCGACCCGCCCGACGTGGTCGGGCTGAACGACATCGACATGCCGACGTTCACCCGCAACGGGTCCTTCATGGACCTGACGTCCGCGATCGGCAAGCTGTCGTACAAGAGCGCGCTGAGCCCCGGTCACCTTGGCCTGGCCACCTACCAGGGCAAGGAGTACGGCGTGCCCTACTGGGCGGACCTGTCGGTGCTCTGGTACAACAAGACCCTCTTCACCAGGGCCGGTCTTGACCCGGGCAGCCCGCCGACCACGTTCGCGCAGATCCTCGCCGACGCGCAGAAGATCAACGCGCTCGGCGGCGGGATCTCCGGGTTCTCGTTCGCCGGCGACTGCCAGGGCTGCCTCGGCTTTACCGTCCAGCCGGGCGTCTGGGCCGCGGGGACCCACCTGACCAGCGGCGACATCGGCAGCCAGAGCGCGAGCATCACCAGCAACTCGCCGCTCACCCAGTCCCTTCAGCTCTACCGCGAACTGTGGACCCAGCACCTGGTGCCCGACGCCGACCGGACGCAGCAGGGCCCGACCTGGGGGCAGGACTTCGCGGCAGGCAAGATCGGCATCCTGCCCGGCGGCTACGGCCAGATCCAGACCATCGCATCGCCGAGCCTGCTGTCGCAGATCGCGGACACCCCGCTGCCCGGCCCCGACGGCGGGTACAGCACGTTCGACGGCGGTGACGACTTCGCCATTCCCACCGCCGCCAAGAATCCGTCGGGGGCCTGGGAGTTCATCCAGTGGGTGATGCAGGCCCAGCAGCAGGAGGAGTACCCCAACCTGGGCGCGACGCCGATCCGCACCGACCTGCTCACCCCGTCGTTCTCCGCCAGCTTCCCGCTGGACGCGGTCGCCCTCAAGGCGCTCGGGCACGGCTACGCGCCGGTCACCCTGATCTACGACCAGGCGTTCAACCAGGCATCGGGACCGTGGTTCCAGATGTTCACCACCGCCGTCTACGACGGCAACATGAGCCTGGCGCTGCAGCAGGGCCAGTCGGGATTCACCCGCCTGCTCCAGCAGGCCAGTTCCTGACCGGCACGGTTAGACGGTTAGACAGGGAAACGAGGTAACGGCCCGGTGACGCAGGCCAGCAGAATGGATACTCAGCCCATGGCGACCTCAACCGCCCCGGGCTCTGGTGTGCGTCACCGGACCGTGTCCCCGCTCCTTGGCCGTTCAAGCCTAAGAGCTCGCAGGGCGCGGACCGGGGCGCTGCTCGTCTCCCCAGCCGTCGCCCTCGTTGCCTTGTTCGCGGCATTCCCGCTGGGCTTCGCGGTCTATATCTCGTTCACGAACTGGCCCCTCATCGGCCCGTACCATTTCAACGGCGGCAAGAACTACGCGAACCTCATCCACGATCCCGTGTTCATCCACTCGGTGGTCTTCACCCTGCTGTACACGGCGATCGTGACCGGCCCGATCTTCGTCGTCGGCTACGGCATGGCCATGCTGGTCCGGGCGAACCGGCCCGGCTCCGTCTTCTTCCGCACCGCCTTCTTCCTGCCGTTCGTCGTCGGCCTCGCCACCGAGAGCTTCATGCTCCTGCTCGAGGTCCAGCCGGACTCGGGCGCGGCGAACTTCCTGCTCGCCAGGCTCGGCCTGACCAACGGCAAGACCGCGTGGACCGTGCACTCCGGCCTCGCGCTCGGCCTCATCAGCGTGTTCGTCATCTGGTTCGCCGCCGGCCTGACCATGATGCTGCTGATGGCCGGCATGCAGGGCATCCCGGCGGAACTGTACGAAGCCGCCGAGGTGGACGGCGCCACCTGGTGGGACAAGGAACGCCTGATCACGCTCCCGCTGCTGCGCCGCACCATCGCGCTCAGCCTGATCATCTCGGTGATCGGCTCGTTCCTCGCGTTCAACCAGTTCTACATCCTCACCGAGGGCGGCCCCGGCACCAGCACGCAGCCCGTGGTGATGTGGATCTACGAAGAGGCGTTCGTTCAGTACCACCTCGGCTACGCCACCGCGGGCGCGCTCGCCCTGGTGATCGTGGTGGCCCTGATCAGCGCCGTCCAGTTCTTCCTGCTCCGCGACGACGGCGGGAGGCGGTAGCCGATGACAGCGTCCGCGGCCAGGTCACGGCCGGCCAGGGCCCGGCCAGCGGGCCGGCCGCGCCAGGCAGGCAGGGCACGGAGCAGCCGCGCCGGCCTCATCCTGTACGTCGCGGGAGGCTCGGCGCTCAGCCTCGCCTTCCTGCTGCCGCTGGCCTGGGCCGTGGCCCGGTCGTTCCTGCCGGAGCGGCTGGTCACCGCGGCGCCGTCGGGCCAGGACGTCGGCCATCTCACCGTGTCCGGCTACACCGGCCTGCTCGGCGGGCAGATCGACATCCTGCGCAATGTGCTGAACAGCCTGGTCGTGGCGGTGGGCACGTCGCTGCTGACGGCGGTGGTGGCGCTGCTGGCAGGATACGGGTTCGCCCGGTTCTCCTTCCGCGGCTCCGGCCTCGTCTTCGGGCTGATCCTGGCCACCCTGATGATCCCGTTCCAGGCAGTGCTCACCCCCCTCTTCCTGGAGATGCACACCCTGCGGCTGACCAACAGCCTGCTCGGCCTCGTGCTGTTCTACACGACGTTCAACCTGCCGTTCGGCGTCTTCGTGATGCGCAATACCTTCCTGCAGATCCCGTGGGAACTCAGCGAGGCCGCCGCCGTGGACGGAGCATCGGCGATGCGCACCCTGGTCTCCGTGCTGCGGCCGCTCGTCGTGCCCGGCATCGCCACCACGGTCCTGTACGCGTTCCTTTTCTCCTGGACCGAGTTCATCGGGGCGCTGACGTTCCTGACGAACAACAGCCTGTTCACGCTCCCGGTCGCCCTGCTCAACGTGGAATACGGCTCGGTCGGACAGGTCAATTACAGCTTCCTCGAGGCGGGCGCAGTCATCGCGATGGTGCCGTGCCTGGTGCTGTACGTGGGGTTGCAGCGCTTCTACATCCGCGGGCTGACCTCGGGAGTCGTCAAGGGCTGACCGTGGCCGTGGCCGCCGCGACACGAAGGAGACGTCAGTGAGTGAGATATCGGTACGTCCCGGCACCGCTGATCACTGGGCGGGCACCGGCCCGGTGGCGCCGGCCGCCACCGGACGGCTGGCGCTGCGCCCCGTCCGGGGCGGCGGGATGCGCATCGACGGCGGGTTCCTCGGCCGGTACCAGGCGCTCAACCGGGACACCACGATCCCGCATGGGATGCGCATGCTGGCAGAAAGCGGCAGCCTGGAAAACCTGCGGATCGCCGCTGGCGCCTCGGCCGGGGAGTACTCGATGCCGCTGTTCCGTGACTCCGATGTCTACAAGATGCTGGAGGCGATCGCATGGGAACGCCGCCGTGGCACCGATCCCGCGCAGGAGCGGTTCTTCGCGGACGCGGTCGCCCTGATCAGCGCCGCCCAGCACGCCGACGGCTACCTGAACTCCTACGTGGACGTGGTCGAGTCGGGTGCCCGCTTCACCAACCCGGCGATGGGCCACGAGCTGTACTGCGCCGGCCACCTGATGCAGGCAGCCGTGGCGGACCTGCGTACCGGCGGCGACCCCGGCGGGCTCGCCGCCGTGGCCGGCCGGTACGCCGACCTGCTGGCCGAGCAGCTTCCAGGGAAACTGTCCGGGTTCGTGCCGGGCCACCCGGAGATCGAGACGGCACTCGTCGAGTTCTCCCGGGCGACCGGCCGCACCGAGCTGGTCGGCATGGCCGCGGACCTCGTCGCACGGCGGGGCGCCGCAAGGCTGCACTGGCATTCGTTCGGACCTGCCTACTTCCAGGATGACGTGCCGTTCGAGCAGGCTCTCGCGATACGCGGGCACGCGGTGCGCGCGCTCTACCTGCTGTCCGGCGCCGCCGACGTCTACACGGAGACGGGGCGCCCCGGCCTGCTGCACGCGGCACTCGCCCAGTGGGACGACATGGTCTCCGCCAAGACCTACCTCACCGGCGGGGTCGGCGCGCGGCACAAGGACGAGGCATTCGGTGACCCGTTCGAGCTGCCGCCCGACCACGCGTACTGCGAGACGTGCGCCGCCATCGCGTCGATCATGTGGAACTGGCGGCTGCTCCTGATCACCGGGGAGGCACGGTTCGCCGAGCTGATCGAGCGGACCCTGTACAATGGGTTCCTCGGCGCGCTCGGCCTCGACGGGGCCACGTTCAGTTACGTGAACCCGCTGCAGGCCCGCGCCCCGGCCCCGCGGCGTCCCTGGTACCGGGTGGCCTGCTGCCCGCCGAACATCATGCGGCTGCTCGCCACCCTCGACCACTACGTGGCCACGAGCACCGATACGGGCGTGCAGATCCACCAGTTCGCCAACGGCCGGCTCAGCGCAGACCTCGCCCCCGGCATTCTCGAACTCCAGCTGGCGACGGGCTATCCCTATGCGGGCTCGCTGCTGGTGCGCGTACTCGCTGCGCCGGACGGCCAGGCCGACCTTTCGGTCCGGGTGCCGTCAGCCGCCGCAGCCATCTCGGCCGCGATCAACGGCAAGCCGTCCCATGCCGAGCCCGGCGGTGATCATTACCTGCGCATCAGGCGGGCCTGGACCCGGGGCGACGAGCTGGCCGTGGAATTCCCGCTCCCTGTCCGCACCATCCGCCCGGACCCGCGGATCGACGCGGTCCGTTCCTGCGTCACCTTCGAGCGCGGCCCCCTCGTCTATTGTTTCGAGGGCGCCGACCTGCCCGGCGCCGGAACCGCAGGCCGTGCCGGAACCTTGGCGCATGCCGGACAGCTTGCCGGGGCGAGCGTGCGCCGCGACGCCAGGCCCGCAGAGGTGCCCGGCGTCCAGATCGGCAGCCAGCGCATCATGGCCCTGTCTGTCCCCGGCTCGATCCGCGACCCCGCTCCGCCTGGCTGGCCCTACCCCGCCGACGAGACCCCCGACGGCCGCGCCGCTCCCCCGGCCCGCGACGTCACCCTCCGCGCGATCCCCTACTACACCCGCGCCAATAGAGCCCCCACCGACATGCGCGTCTGGATCCCCGCCCGCTAGCTAGGGTTACCAGATGAGCGGGACGAGCCGCTTGTTGTGGGAGGCGTAGGAGCGGTACCTGTCGTCTAGCGTTGTCAGCAGCGCGTTCTCCTCGATGTGGATGCGCCAGACGATGACCGCAAGCGGCAGCAGCGTCATGGCTGCCAGGCCGACCCAGTTCCCGGACATCAGGCCGATCCCGATGTAAATCAGCAGGCCCCCGGTATAGCTGGGGTGGCGCACCACGTGGTAAGGGCCATTCGTGACCACCGGCTGGTCCGGGCTGACCACGATGGCGAAGGTGAAGTACCGGCCAAGCGCCTTGAAAGACCACAGGCGCAGCCCAATCCCCGCCAGCAGGATCACCATGCCGACGGCGAAGGCGACGACACCGGGCCGGATCGTGGCGGCCGGGATGACCGGCGGGGCGAGATAGAGCCAGGTGTTCGCGGCGATCACGCAGACACCGGCGACGAGCAACCAGCTGACTGAGCCCGTCTTCGTGGCTCCTTCTCGCCATTCTCGTGACTGCCGCACCTGGAGAAACTCGAGGAGTTCCATCAGGAGCCAGCCCATCACGGCGAACAGGAGCAGCTGCCCGATGGCATGGGTCTCGAAGTAAGGTTTCATCACTCCTACACTGTGCTGTGCATGAGTCACGGCCAGCACGATTCCGGCCGTGGCCGTGATCGCCGTAGCCGCCGGTGCCAGCACCGCACGCGGTGATCTGGCCAGGGCACGCCGCCGCTCGATGGCCGCGCCGGCGATCAGGTTGAGCCCGGCCCGCATCGGCGTGGTCTCGCCCGCGCCGATGAGTTCGCCGGCCAGGCTGGCGACCTCGGGGCCATACCGGTCCCGCCAGGCGCGCGGATACAGCGCTAGCGGCCACCGCACCAGACGGCCGTTCATGACACGGCGGTTCATGACAGGGCCGCCGCGATGCGCCGCAGTCCGACCTGGGCGATGCGGGCTGCCTCTGACAGCCGCTCGCGCAGGTGCTCCCGGCCTGCTGCGGTGATCTGGTAGGGCCGCCGGCGGTCCTCGGCGGGCAGCGCCTCCACCAGGCCGGCCTGCTCCAGCTTGGCCAGGGCGCCGTAGAGGGTGCCTGCCCCGAGCTTGATCCCGGCGAAGTCCTCTATGTCCTTGATCAGCGCGTATCCGTGTTTCGGCGAGTCGGCCAGGCTGGTCAGGACCAGGATGCTGCGGTCCGATGACCCGCGGATCGAGTCTTTGGTCATGCGCTCGCCTCCTCAGGTAACTCCAACAACGATACATCGGAGAGTGTAATAGAGCAAGAGGGAAGGAGGCGGCCGCTGTTACCTAGAACGATCAGGATTATTCCGAACGGGAGCGCCGCCAGGCAAACATGACCACCCGGGCGCAGGCTGCCCATCGGCTCCAGAAATGCACCTCGGGCCGCAGCACAGTCTCGATCGTAACCACGCACGCGAAGGGAAGAGGTGGTTGCGCCGGTGGCCGGGAATATGGCTATGGCGTATCCGATCCCCGGCCCCGGCCGCCTGCTGGGTCACGCCCACTTGGGCGAGCCGATGATCGCCCGGGTCCGCAGGAGAATGCCGGCAGCACAGCCCAAGGACCGTCCATCCCGGGCACGGTGAAGGCCGCTGCCAGTCGCCCGGCTCCAAGCCGCCGAGCAGCTCACTCAACCGGGCCCGCTCCACGCCGAACAGCCCGGCGAAATCACCGGGAGGCTGTGCGGGCGGCCCTGTCCCGCTCATCGGGTCGCCCGCCGCGTGGCCTGGGGCCGGGCGGGTGGCAGCACTGCGGCTCGCAGGCCCATCAGTGGCTCGTGCAGGTTGAGGGTGCACAGGTTGCCGCCCACGATGATCCCGTCCGCCTCGCCCTCCTGCAGCACCCACCAGCCCTCGCCCTGCTCCAGCCGCCGGTCCTCCTGATCGAGGAACCAGGCGTCATCGCTCCAGTCCGGCGACGGGGCAAGCGTGATCGGTCCGTCTTCCATCACGCAGGCGCGGAACCCGGCCTCGGTGTACCCGAAATGGTGCTTCATCCCGAAGCTGGAGTAATGCGGGCCGGAATAGCCGACCAGCCCGGCCCGGGCATATAGCGCGTTGGACAAGACGGCGAGCCCGGGCGCAACTTCGGCGGTATAACGGGCACCGGCCCATCCTGGCCGATCCCCGCGAGATCACCGAGAGGAAGACACACACCATGGAACTCACGTCGCACCTGCTGCCGGGCGACCGCGAGAGGGTCGAGGCCCGACTGCGTCAGAATCGGCTGCGAACTAGCATCCCGCGTATCTGGCCAAGTACGCCGAGCGCATCGGGGCCATGTTCGACACTCCCGAACGGTTCGCCGGGCTCTTCTCCACCGCGGTGATCATCACAGCAACGAAACTGCGCATCTGACCGCGCCACGATCCCCGGGGCCGACGCGCCCGGCGCCCGGGCCTGCTGGTCCTCGGAATGGCGCTTCGTCTCAAGCGACATGTCAGCCCGCAGGTCAGCGAGTCAGTCTTCAGACACGATTACCGGGAACGGGACATGTCGCTTCCGCCGATGCTGGCGGTCAGTCGTCACGAGGCCGGCCCTCGTTTCCGTGTGTACGTCATGGAATCCCATCTCTCGCGCCTCTGGTCAAGCAAGCCTCTGCGGTTACCGGGGAAGGTGAACCGCGGACAGGGCAGGTGATGGCACGTGGAGTTCTGGGTGTGCTGGTGGCCGGGCTTTCTGTGATGCCTGACGCTGCGGCGGCGGCCTCCGTCTGGAGCGTGCCCGCAGTTGCGGCGTTGAGTTCCCCGGCGCTGGCGGCGTCAAGCGCTGCGGGTCGCTGGCGCGGTGCTGGAGCGAGCCGTTCGAGCGGGCGCTGCCGGTCCGGTCGTTCCCCTCTTTCAGGGGGCAGGGGAACTTCAGTGGCCTGTACTGGCCTGCGACCTCCTTGTCCCAGGTGGGTTATGAATCGTGGGCCGAGCGGGACGCCGCCACGTCGGCGCCCTGGACCAGCCCTACCGGGTGAACCTGCGCTGGCTGGCCCGCTATCGTCACCGTCGTGCGTGGCGAAACCTGGTGATCAGACCGATCAGGAATCGGGGATGCGCTGGATCACGGTCGGCCCCTCCGACCGGCCCGGCACGTCTATCGTCCTGGAGCCGTCGGCCGCCGATCCTGGGATACCGATGACCAGCGCTGCAGCATCGTCGCGTTGGCCGGCCGCCGCGACAGGGACGACGCGCAGAAGTTCAGGGCGCGGTACGCGACGCTCGGCTTCAGCGACAAGGCGAACCTCGACGACGGCGCCATGTGGCCGGCCGCCTTCGCACTGACAGAGTTGACTGCGGCCGACGAGGCACGGATCAGCGCCCTCGTGAAGAAAGCAGTGAGTTGAGGAACTGAGTCCTCACGCGCGGCAGGTGTCACCGTTTCCCAAGGATTGTTGTCACCTGGGCAGGTTCCCAGTGGTATTTGTCACCGGGTCCTGCCGCTATGTGTCCCTGACAGCAGCCTCTGCACCGTCGTTGTTGGCGGTGCGGAGATCGTTCAGGTCGGGGGCTGGTTGTTCGCCGGCCCGGCGACGTCGATGAGGCGCTGGATGCAGGATTCGAAGACGTCGTCTTCGCTGCGCACCGGGCCGGCTGCGGTGAGGGCGGCAGCGAGGTTGGGGTAGCTGCCGCTGGCCGCTGCGCGGGCGAATGCCTGGATCTGCGCGGCGGCGCTGGCCGGGGCCGCTGGCTCCGCGGCAAGGGCTGCTTGCATCGCGCCGTACATGGTGGCGAAGCCGCTGATCATGGCGATGACTTCCAGCTTGGCTCCGGTGCCGAGCCCGGTGCTTGCCAGCAGGCCGAGGAAATAGTCGAGGTAGCGCAGCCCGTTGGGGCCGGGCGGCACCGGGCGGTGCAGCAGCCCGGCAAGCCACGGGTGCCGCCGGGCGATGTCGCGGGCCTGCCTGGCCAGGTCCGCGATGGCCTGGCGTGCGTCCGGGGCGGGCGTGCCGGGGTAGGCGTACTCGGCGGCCAGCCGGTCGGTCATCAGCTGGGCCAGGTGATCTTTGGCGGGAACGTAGTTATACAGCGACATGACGGCGATGCCCAGCTCGCCGGCGACGCGGCGCATGGTGACCGCCTCCAGGCTCTCGGCATCCGCGATCCGCACGGCGATCGCCGCGATGGCCGCGCGGTCGTGCCGTTGCTTGGGTCCCCGGGTCCCGTGCTCGGGAAGGTCCCAGATCGACCCCGGCGCGCCGGGCGCCGCGCCGGCACCGGCAGGCCGGCCATCAGCCTGGCCGGCGGCGGTGGCGGGGGGGTCACCGGTTGGTGTCATCGCGGGCCATCCTACTTTCACCGTGCACCGTGCGTAGTATCCTGGAAAACAACGTACGATGCACGTTGAAATGGCGGGAACGGGGCTGCGGGGCGCCCGCGGCCGACGAGGCAGGAGGCAGGACAGCGCATGAAGACCGTGTCCGCGACGATCCAGATTGATGCCCCGCCGGCGGCCGTGTGGGCGGTCCTGACTGACCTGGGCCGCTATCCGGAGTGGAACCCGCTCTTCCCCGAGGCGTCCGGGACGGTCGCCTCCGGGAACCGGATCACGCTGCGGAGCGTCCACCCGGCCAGCGGCCGCCGGATGACCGTCAAGCCGAAGATCACCGTCGCCGATCCGGGCGCGGAACTGAGGTGGGCATCTAGCCTGCCCGGCATTATGAGCGGCGAGCACCGCTTCGTTCTGACCCCGGCGGACGGCGGCACCCGGCTGGCGCAAAGCGAGACCTTCCGCGGCCTCCTGGCCGCCTTTTCCGGCAAGACACTCGCCCGCACCGAGGCGAGTTTCCGGGCGCTGAACGAAGCCCTCAAGAAGCGGGCAGAGAGCAGCTGACGCGGTCTTGGCATCCGCCTGGGGCTGTGAGCGAGCAAAATCCAGGTGGCCGCCGGCGTGCGACGCGCTGGGCCAGCAGGCATGATGACTGGTTACGCACGGAATGCTGCGCAGAGTTGTAGTTGTAGTGGTATGGCGTCACCGGCGGGCTCCGGCAGCCGTACGGTCATTCCGTCTGCGTCCTGCGGCCTGGTGGATCTGGTCGCGGATGCCTCTGCCCTGTGCTGCGGGGATTGCGGGGTCCTGGAGCTGGGGCCGGGCTGGGCCGGACGGTGGACTGCGGCCTGGAAGGTGTCGGGTGCGGAGGTGACCTGCCCGGTTCGTGATATGGGCTCGTTCCCGGTGCCGGGGTGCGAGCCGGTGCGCAGGTTCTCCTGGGGCCGCGGGCAGCGGCACCGGCCTGGCTTGCAGTTCATGGTGAGCACAGGGCTGCATCACGGGTTCGAGAGCCTGGCGGAGGCCAGGGTCTTGCTGGCGCTGGACTTCGCGGAGGCTGTCACCCAGGTGATCTGCCAGCCGTTCCGGCTGCGGTTCATGACCGCGGATGGTTCCGCTGAGCACATCCCGGATGTCCTGGCGGTGGCTCGTGTCGGCGTGTGGCTGATCGACGTCCGTCCCGCCGGCCGGATCGGCGAGGCTGACCGGGTGAAGTTCGCCGCCTCGGCGGAGGCGGTGCTGGCGTGCGGGTGGCGGTACCTGGTGGTGCCGGGCTGGGAGCCGCACGTGATGACGGTAGTGGACACCTTGTCCTCGCAGCGGCGGCCGCTAGCCGACCCGCCCGGCCTGCAGGGCGTTCTCCTGGGCAAGGTGTCGCGGGGACCGCGGAGCTTCGCGGACCTGGTGGCCGGCACGATCGCGCCGCCGGTCGCGCGCGCTCACCTGCTGCACCTGTTGTGGCATCGCAAGCTGAGCATCGACCTGGCCCGGCCGCTCACCGACACCACGCTGGTGCACTCTGCGGACAGGCGGCCCGGATGACCGCGCCGGTGCTTGACCTGGCCGCCGGCTCAGTCCTGGTGCTGGACGGGGCTGAGTGGATGGTCGAGCAGCTGGAGCCTCAGTACGGCACCGTCGTCCTGGCCCGCAGGGACGGGCAGCGGATGCAGGTGAGCGTCCGGTTCCTGATCAGCCACCCGGGCTGCCAGCCCTCGTCACGGTCCTGCGCCGCAGCTGCGGACCGGGGCCGGCAGCCCAGGACGCTGCAAGATCTGTCGCCGCGCCAGCGTGAAGTGGCCTGTCTGCGGCTGGCCCATCTGCTGGAAGCCGAGACTGGCTTCCGCAGCGGTGACCCGTCGCGGCCAGGACCCGGGGAGCCGAAACCGGAGTACGACCCGGCAGCGACGACGCTGACGCAGCGCCGTCACGCCAGGGTCGCCGAACTGCGGGCGCTGGACGCCGATCAGGCGCGGCTGCTGGGGCTGGACCAGGTCGGCTACCGGACGCTGATCCGCTGGGACGTCGCCCGGCGGAGGCTAGGGGTGATGGGGTGCGCGGATGACCGGTGGCTGCGCCCGCGCGGCGGTCATCCGGGCGTCACCGAGGAAGTCCGTGAGGCGATCTTCGCCGTCCGGCAGGAGACCCTGCACCGGTCCCGGATCAGCATGAGAGCCCGCGTGGTCCTGATCTGCCAGTTCGTGCGCGAGAAGTACGGCACCGAGGCGGCCGTCCCGTGCGCGGAGACGCTGCGGCTGGTATGGCGGGAATGGTTCGGCCCCGGCGGCGCCCGCCAGCGTTACGCACGCTCGGCGGCTCCGCCCGGCAGCGGGCAGCACGTCATCGTGACCCGGCCGGGTCAGGTCGTCGCGCTGGATACCACGATCTTGCCGGTCAAGGTCCGCGAGAGCGTGTTCGGCGAGCCGGTCTCGGTGCACCTGACCCTGGCCCTCGACGCATACACGCATTCGCTGGTCGCGTTCCGGCTGACCATGGTGTCGGACTCATCGGTGGACGTGGCGATGCTGCTGCGGGACATGATGATGCCGCTGCCCCTGCGCGAGGACTGGGGCGAAGAGCTGGAGTGGCCCTACCCGGGGATCCCGGCCACGGTGGCCGCCCAGTTCGCCGGCTACAAGGTCGCCGGGCTGCCGTTCTTCGCGCCCGAGACGATCACCACCGATCACGGATCGGTCTTCCCTGTTAACTGAACTATCGGGAGGGTTCTCCCAGTTCAGGGGACGTGCCCGTTGAGTGGCCGTTATGGTCCCCGGCGTGATCGGAGAAGATTCAGAGCGTGACCTGTCCGCCTTGGCAGTGGCCCGGGTCGGACGCCTGGAGGAGACGGGTTCGCCGTGGGGGCCGTATCGTCTCGCTGACCCGTCTGGCGCTGAGGTCCGGCCGGTGGCTAGGTTCCTGGCGGGTTCGCGGGCATCTCCGTCTTCACGTGCCCCAGCAGCGCCCGCCGCCGGTCTGCCCGGGTCGGCAGCCGCGTCCGGTCGAGCACCCCGCCCAGCTCAGCGTTGACGCCGAGGGACGACTGGTGCAGGTAGAAGCCCTTCAGGCAGGCCGCCGCGGTCGACAGCGCCGCCCGGCCGTAGGGGCGCTTGCCGTCCCGCCACGGCTCGCCGAGCGGCATGCGCACGTCGGCGCCGACGACGCCCATGTAACGCTCGAGGTCCCGCAGCCGGACGCCTCCGGACGACAGGCACTCGCGTTCGAGCCACCGCAGGTGATCGACCAGGTAGTACGCGTACGTCTTCTGCGTGCCCGACCCGTCGTGAACCCGGAGGAACCGGTCGGCCTCCTCGTGCACCGTGCCCCCGGGCCACACGATCGTCCACGACCGCAGCCCGTTCCTCCGGTCGAGCCGCTGGACCCGCAGGTCCCCGACGACCACCCGCCGTGTCATCCATCCTCCTGTGCCGGCCCCTCACATGGACGACGCCCCGGACCAGGTCGGTAAAGGAGTCTAGGACGCCCAGCAGCCACGCTCAGGAGAACGACACGGACACTCAGGAGTGCGGTCGGTAAAGCGGTCTGGCAGAACCGGCGCCTGGGCGAGCACGCGCCATGCTGGGACCCGGCCGGTGACCACAGCCCCAACACGTTGTTCGCCGCCGCCATGGGCCAGGGCGGCTTCGCGATGCAGATCCCCCAGCCCGAGCTGTTCTATCAGCTGCTGCCCGCGCCCATTTCGTGAAGATCCACGGCCAGCGGGGGGTGAAGGTCCGCGGCCTGTGGTACGACGGCCCCGCCCTGGACCCCTGCCGTGATGAGCCGTCCCGCCGCAGCGGCCAGTACCCCGGCCGGTGGGTGGTCCACCGTGATCCCCGCGATGCCCGGATGGTTTTCTTCCAGGACCCGGCCGCCCACGCCTGGCATCCGTTGCGCTGGACTGGGCTGCCCCCGGAAGGTGAGGTGCCCTCCTTCAGCGACGCCCGCGTCCGGGACCTGCTCCGGGCCGCCCGGCAGGCCGGCCTGAAACCCCGCTCGGACACCGAGCTGCTGCCGTTGCTGCTGCGGCTGCTCGGCGCGCACATCCCGGTCGACAGCTGGCCGACCCGCATGACCAGGGCACAGCGCACCGAGCACGCCCGCGACAGCACTCAGGCTGGCGCGGCCTCCGCAGACCGCCCGGCCAGCGCAGGATCCCCCGCGCCTGCACCGCAGGCGGATGTCGTGCCGTTGCGCTGGCCCGGCAGAGCCCGTGACGCCGGGCACGCGGTGGACGCTGAACGCCGCCGCAGGCGTGAGGCCGCCGTCCCGGCCAGGCCAGAGCCGGCGCCGCTGATGCGAGACGCCCTGCGGCACCGCAGCGTGCTGCGCATCCCGGACGAAGACCCTGGTGACGAGCAGGACACGCAGCCCGGCGCCGGGCAGGGGCAGGCATGACGGCCGGGCACCAGGCCACCCAGCCGCCGGCCGCAGGCAACGCCGGCGGTTCTGTCCCGTTCGAGCTGCCCGGGCCGCCGCCAGTGCGCGAGACGCTGGCCGGCTGGCAGCAGTGGCGGACCACCCGGGGCTCGTTCGTCCCGGCTCCGCGGCTGGACCGCGCCGCCTGGCGGGCACTGTCACCGCGGCGGCGGATGCTCTATGACCTGCACCGGGCCGCCACGCATGCCAGCCTCCCTTTGCAGCAGACCCCGATGAGCCAGGCCGTGACCAGGGTGCTGCGCGGCAGGATCGAGTCCAGCGCGCTCAAGCACAAGCCATCCACCCGGGCCGGGGTGATGATCACCGGCGGCGGCTACCAGGGCAAGACCGAGACCGCCTGCGAGGTCGCCGCGGACTTCGAGGACGCCTGGCTGGACCTGCACCACCATCTCAACCCCGCCGCCGCGGCGGGGACCCGCGACCTGCACGCCCCGGTCGCCTACGTGCAGACCCCGGTGACCGCCAAGCCCAAGAGCACCTGCAAGGCCATCCTGGGGTTCTACGGCGCCGACACCAAGAACATGGACCTGCCCGGCCTGGTCCGCCAGGTCGCCGCCTCCCTCCACGATCACGGCACGAAGGCGCTGCTGCTGGATGACATCACCCGGCTGCGCATGCACCGCGCTGATGACCAGGACGTGCTGGACCTGATCCGGGCGTTCATGAGCATGCACGTCACCCTCATGCTCATCGGCGTGGACATCCCCGGCTCCGGGCTGCTGCGCGAGGGCCGCCACGACCCGCGCACCGGCCAGCGGACCTTCCCTCCCTCCCGGCACGCCGGCATCCACCAGCTGGAGGCCACCCAGACCGAGCGGCGGTTCGACCTGATCGAGCTGGACGGTTCCGCTACGACACCCCGGCCCAGATCACCGCCTGGACCCGCCACCTGGCCGGCATCGAGCAGCAACTGCGGCTGATGGCCGCCGCCCCCCGCATGCTCACCGGCGGCACCATGCCCGAATACCTCTACCGCCGCACCAACGGCGTCGCCGGCCTGCTGGAGCGCCTGATCGAAGACGGCTGCCGCGAGGCCATCGACACCCGGACTGAACACCTCGACCAGGCCCTCCTCGACAGCGTCGTGCTCAGCCTCCCCGACGCCTGCGGTCGTGACGCCGGGGCCGGCGAGGTTCCCGTCATCCCGCCCGCGCCGGCCCAGCCAGACGGCAGCCAGGCCAGGAGACGCAAGCGGGGACGCAACACCGTCTTCGACGACCGCGGGACGGCTAGCGGCACCGGGACCTGACCACAGAGGACAGCCGATGGGCAAGCTGAGCCCGCTTCCCCGCAGCCTGGACCCGCTGCCAGATGAGTGCCTGCCCGGCTACGTGCTCCGGCTCGGGCGCCGGCTCGGGCTGGCCCCGATCCGGATCCTGCAGCTCACCGGGCTTACCGCCGGCACCGGCGCGCCGCGCGGCCTGATGCTGCACCTGGACGCCGCGGACGCCGGCGCCTTCGCCCGCACGACCAGGCTCACCGCAGCCGAGGTCGCCAGCTTGTGCATAAGCAGCATGTCCGGCCGGTATCCGCAGGCGGCACCCGTGATCACCACCGGTCAGGCGGGCATCCGGCCGGTTGCCAGCCCATGGGTGTTCACCACCGCGACCCGGTACTGCCCGCAGTGCCTGGCCGGAGACGGCAGCCCCATCCAGGGGCAATATGGCGGCGCCTGGCGCAAGACGTGGCGGCTGCCGGTCGTGTTCGCCTGCCCGGTCCGCCACCGGCTGCTGGAATATCTGTGCCCGTCCTGCGGGCAGCCGCCCATGTCCGCCCTTGCTTCCCTGATCCCCTACAGCCGCGTCAGCGGCCTGCATCCGGCCCAGTGCCGCGCCGCGCTGAGCACCTCCCGGGGCGGGCGCCCAGCATTGTGCGCAACCCGCCTCGACCTGCACCCTCACCCGGCGGCCGCAGGGCAGCTCCCCGCAGCTGACCTGGACATGCTGCTCGCCGCCTCCAACCGCCTGCTGAACCTGACCCAGCCCGGGGGACCGGCGGCCCCGCTGAGCATCGGCCGTCCCGCCACGCCCGCCCAGTACTTCGCAGACCTGCGGCTGGCCAGCGGACTGATCAGCGCGGCCTGGCCGGCGACCCGGCCCTTGTTCCCGGCCCCGGCTCTCGCGGACGCCTTCGGCCAGCATGCCGCCGCCAGCCGGGCCGGTCACCGCAACTACCGGATCTACGACACCCCGCCCTTGGACACCCTCGCCTGCGCCGCCCTCGTCACTGCTGCCGCGGGCATCCTCGGCAGCAGTGACCTGCGGGTCCTCGGCCAGCACCTCACCCCCGCCCGAGATCGCGGCAACAAGAAGGACAGCCCGCGCTGGCGGTGGATCCGCCGCTACCGGCGCACCAGGCACGAATGCTCCGACGCGTTCCAGGACGCGCTCGAACCCCTCATGCCGACCTTCCAGCGCGCGGGCCAGCACAAGCACGGCCGCCGCGCACCCGCCCGGGACATCGCCTTCGGCCCCGAGCACATCCCCGAACACCTCCAAGACAACTGGTTCGGCCAGCACTTCCGGCACATCGACGGGATCAGGCCGCGGCTGCTGCGCCGCGCCGCAGCCGCCCGGCTGGTCCAGATGACGGCGGGCGGATCGCTCGCCGCCGCAGCCGCCTACCTCCGCATCGACGACCGGTACATGGCGGCATCACCCGGAACCGCCTTCGCCGCTGCCGCCTACCGGACCGCGGGCACCGGCCCCGCCGAGTTCCATCTCGCGGTGCACGCCCTGGCCCGGCAGCTCAGCGCCACCCCGGGCCTGATCAACTACAAGCGCCGCAGGGACGCCCTCCAGGACTGGTGCATCGACCCCGCGACATGGCAAGACATCATCAGCCAGCTCCCGCCGACGAAAGGGCCGTTCCAGCCCGAACTGAGCGACTGCAAGCGCCAGTTCGCATCCGAGGCCGTCTGGGCGCGCGTCACCCAGGGCGAGCACGTCATGGCACCCCGGATCATCGAGAACCAGGCAGCCAGCGGCGACCCCACCTGGCACCAGCGCCGCGGCAACATGTGGCACTTCTACCTCGCCAGCCCGCCCAAACCGCACTACGCGGCCCTCAGGAAGATCCTCAACGCCTACGCCGACAACCTTGCCGCAGCCATCGACCGCAGGTCCGCAACCGCACCGCCTGAACCTCATTAGCTGTCCGCAGTCCGCGCATTCACGAGCAGGCAGAGCGCCACACCTGCCCGCCGCCCGGCCATAATCGATCACGGTGACATATAGCTCTTGGCATGTGACAGATATCGATGGACGTCACATTGAACCGAACGGCGCAGGCAAAGCGACTCACGTCTGTTTCTGCGGTTGCTCACGGATCTGCGGATCCTACAAGTGAGCAATTCCGGATGATCAGACTGAGCACTGGATGAGCAAAATCCGGGTTTCGTGAGCAACGGCTCCGGGTGCGGGCTTGCTGCCGGGCCGTTTATAGCTGCGGTTCTTGCACGACGCTGGCGATGACCGTGGTCACCATCTTGCGGACGGCTTCTGCCCCCGGCGGGATGCCTTCCCGGCCGGCGAACAGCAGGTGCCCGGCCCCGATCAGCGTGGGCGCGAGCGTGTCGACGTCGGCATCCGCCGCGATGCGGCCCAGGTCGCGCTCGGCGGTGAGGTAGGAGGCGATCATGACCGCGGCTTCCGTCAGGACCGGGACGCCGGCCGGCCAGGTCTGGCGCAGCCGGGCGCGCAGGTCGTCCCGGAAGGTGACGAGGGCGACGATCGCCACCGCGACCGACCCGAACAAGGCGGTCAGCGCGCCGGTGAGGTTATCGGCCAGAGTGCCGGTTCCGGCGGACCCGCGCAGGGCGGCGGCCTGGGTGTCCATCCGGTGGGCGCGGTCCAGCACGAGCTCGGCGAGGAAGGCGTCGAAGTCGGCGAAGTACCGGTGCAGGACGCCCTTGGCGACCCCTGCCTCCGTGGTGACCACCCGGCTGGTCAGCGCGTTCGGCCCGTCCCGGAGCAGGACGCGCTCGGCGGCGTCGAACAGCTGGGCGCGCGCGTCGCGGATGTGTACCCCTGTCGGCACCGTGCATCCCTTCTTCCCCCGGTAATCCCCACCTGATTGATAAGTGGGCGTACGCCCACTATGGTGGGCACATGCCCACTATACCCGTCGGAGCAATCACGTCCTTCCGGGCCCGAGTCTCATCAATACCGGCAGGTAGCGGAGTCGTTCGGCTCGGACGCCGAACGCTACGACCGGGCCAGGCCCCGCTATCCCCAAGCCATGGTGGACCGGATCGTCGCCGCCAGCCCCGGGCCCGGCGTCCTCGACGTCGGCATCGGCACCGGCATCGCCGCCCGCCAGTTCCAGGCGGCCGGCTGCAAGGTACTCGGGGTCGAGCCCGACACGCGGATGGTCGGCCTGGCGCGGCGGCACGGACTTGAGGTCGAGGTGGCGACGTTCGAAGCCTGGGAAAGCGTCGGCCGGGAATTCGACGCGGTCATCGCCGGGCAGGCCTGGCACTGGGTGGACCCGGTCGCCGGCGCGGACAAGGCGGCGCAGGTGCTGCGTCCCGGCGGGCGGCTGGCAGTGTTCTGGTACGTGTTCCAGCCTCCGTCCGACCTGGCGGACGCCTTCTCCGAGGTCTACCGCCGGGTGCTGCCCGACTCGCCGATCCACCAGCGGGCGCGGTCCGCCCTGGACGCGTACTCGGTGATCTTCACCAAGGCGGCCGACGGGATGCGGCAGGCGGGCGCGTTCGGTGACCCGGAGCAGTGGCGATTCGACTGGGACCGCCCCTGCACCCGCGACGAGTGGCTGGACCAGGTGCCTACCTTCGGCATCAACACCCAGCTCCCGTCGGCCAAGCTGCGAGAACTACTGGCGGGCATCGGCGCAGCGATCGACACGGCGGGGGGCAGCTTCACGATGCATTGCACCGCGGTGGCGGTCACCGCGGCGCGAACCGGCGCTCCCTGACCCGGCTTGACGGCCTGTCCGCTGCGACGCGCCACAGCGCATGGAGCAGCGACAAGATCTCGTCTCGGGTGTCGGTGTCGAGGTTGCCGGTGGGCTCGTCGGCGAGCAGCACCTTTGGCTCCGGCGACTACCTTCCAAAGCCCTGCGATTTTCTCCGAGCTGGTCGATCGCGTTCGCGCGCGGGGCACTGCGGCTGCAGCGCTCACCGTCGCGGCTCCGCGTGATGGCACATGCCGAATCTCACGCATCATGTCGGACGGCATGGCGGCTCCGAAGTGCTTACGCTGAACGGAATCTGCGGTGCAGGTCGCGCACCTGCTCTGCCAGGTCCGGGACCGGGCCGGCCACCACGACGCCGCGAACGACATCCAGGATCGTCAGCGGCAGGACTGCGGCCGGGCTGATTCCCAGCTCGGCGAGCCAGGCGCCCGTCTGCTCCGCTGAGGTCGCGTAAACGATGCGCCCAAGCCCGACCCAGCCGTGGGCGGCGGCACACATCGGGCAGTGCTCGCCTGAGGTGTAGACAGTTGCCGCGGCTCGTTCCCGCGGGATCAAGTTCGCCGCCGCCCAGCGTGCCAACTCGAACTCCGGGTGACGCGTCGGGTCTCCTGCGTTCGCCTCCCGGTTCCGGTCCTCGCCGAGAACGGTCCCGTCCTCGGCGACGGCGCCTGCGGTGACCCGGCCCTGGTCGCCGCCGGGGCCGACGTCCTGTCGATCACCGAGTCGCGGCCCACGCTCGAGGACGTCTACCTCGAGCTGATCGGCGACCAGGAGTGCCGGTCACGATGAGCATGAGCGCAGCCCGCATCGGTGCCGTCATCCGCAAGGAACTACCGAGTTCCGGCGCAGCCGGGCCATCGTGGTCACGATGGGGATCACAGGCCGACTAGGCGATCTGGATAGGTGTGGCGATCTCCGCCAGGGCCAGCGACATCCGCGTCGCCCAGCAGCTCGGCACGCTGGCCAGCCTGCCGCCGGTCGCCCTGACCTTGCTGATGGCGTTCCATGTGATCAATTCGACGCTCATACTCGCCACCTCGCTGGGCGGCGCTCTCCTGGTGATCGACTAGAACGATCAGGATTATTCCGAACGGGAGCGCCGCCAGGCGCGAGCGTCAGGTGACAGACCCGGCTCAGCGCGACCCTCCGCCCGGCACGTCGCGAGAGCCGCCTCCAGCCGAGGCGAACAGTGGCTCGCTGAGCGCGACAGCGAGCCCAGCCATGGCGAGCAGCCCCCCGGCAAGCGCGGTGCTGCGCACGCCGAAGGCGGGCAGCAGCAGGCCGCCGACGAAAGCGCCGCTTGCGATGCCGATGTTGAACGCGGCCGAATTGCCCGCAGAGGCGATGTCGGAGTTGCCGGGCGCGACCTGCAGGACGCGGTTCTGCAGGGCTATGGCCAGCCAGGTCAGCGCGAAGCCGAACAGCGCGAGCAGCCCAGCCGCCGCGAGCCGCGAGGTGCCGGAAAGGTACAGCCCGAGCAGCGCCACGGCGAGGAGCCCGATCGGGACGCTCACCGCCGTGCGCGGGCGGCGGTCGACGAGCGCGCTGGCGCAGAACAGGCCGCCGGTTCCCACCGCCCCGCTGAGCAGCAGCAGAGCGCTGATCGCGTGCGTGGGGAAGCCGCTCACCCGGATGAGGAAGGGGACGATATACGTGTACGAGGCGAACGCCCCCGTGATCACGACAGCGGTCGTCACCACGAGTACCCGGTACCTGCCCCCATCCGGCGCGGTCCCCGACGCGGCGTGGCTCGCGCCCGGGGCGGCGGTCGGCAGCACGGCCGCGATCGTGACAAGCGGCAGGATGCCGACCGCGCCAAGCACGCCGAACGGCACCCGCCAGCCCGCCTGCTGGCCGAGCCAGGTGCCCGCGGGCACGCCAGCGACGACGGCGAGCGAGTTGCCCGCGAACAGCACGGAGATCGCCCGCCCGCGTGCCCGCGGCGGGAACAGCCCCGCGACGGCGGCCGGCGCCACCGACCAGAACACGGCCTGCGACAGCGAGGTACTGATCCTGGCCGCCATCAGCACCCAGTAGTCAGGTGCCGCCGCCGAAGCCCAGGCCGTCAGCACGAAGGCGGCCAGCATGACGGACATCAGGAAGCGGCGGGGCACCCGGCGGGTCAGGTAGGTAAGCGGAATCGAGACGATCGCCACCGTCACGGCGTAACCGGTCACGAGGAATCCCACTGCGGACAGCGACGCCCGCAGGCTGTGCGCGATGACCGGGAGCAGGCCGACTGGCAGGCTTTCCGTGGTCACGTAGCAGAACGACATCGAGGCGATCGCCAGCAGCGCTGCCACGGCGGCCCGGGGGCGCAGCGAGGCCAGGGGAGTGGCGGCTTCCCGGGCTGCCGGCATGATGGCAAGGTATCTTTGCCGCCAGGCACGAGCTACCGGTTTCTCACTCAGTTAAAGCGCCCGGCCTGGGCGCGGCACATCGTTGCCCGTGCGGGGAAAGCGGCAGACTGGACCTTGTGATCGATCACGTCACACTCCAGGTCAGTGATGTCGCCGTGAGCCGCGCCTTCTACCAGCCGCTGCTGGCCCCGCTTGGCCTCGCTCCCTTGGATACGGGCGGTCCCGCGGTCGGTTTCTCGGCCGGCGGTCGTGCGCCGTTCTGGCTCGGTCCCGCCAGGTCAGCCGAGCGGCGCGAGCTTCACATCGCCTTCAGCGCGCCCGACAGGCGGACCGTTGACGCCTTCCACCGGGCCGCCATCGGCATCGGTGCCGAGATCCTGAACGCACCGCGGGTCTTCCCTGAGTATCACCTGTCCTACTACGCCTGCTTCGTGCGAGACCCTGACGGCCACAACATCGAGGCCGTGTGCCACGTGCTCTCGTAGAGCACGTGCTCGTCGGCGCGGCAATGTCGGAGTTGCGTAAGTCCGTGCCCGAATGTACGTTCGAGGTGATAGTGCTGCCTGTCTTCCCCTGGGCGGTTGAGTGGTCCATCAGGGAGAGCAGGCGGACGCGTGAGCAGGGTGTATGGAGAACCGGTCGAAGTCTCGGTGCAGGACGGGAGGCCGGTCAGGTTCGTCTGGCGGGGACGGCTGTACACGGTGCTTGAAGTGCTCGAGCACTGGCTGGTCAGCAGGGAGTGGTGGCGGCAGCAGAGCCCGGATCCCGACGCGCCGACCGAGCGGGAGTTCTGGCGAGTCGAGGCATCGGCGGGCAGGGACGCGCCGCCCGGGGTCTACGAACTGCGGCGAGACGCCGCGACCGGGGACTGGCTGCTAGCCAGGGTCTGGGATTGAGCGCGGCGGGCGGCGCGGCAGCGATGAGCGGAGCAGGGGATTTCGTCCATCTGCACGTCGCGTCCGCCTACTCGCTGCGGTACGGGATGGCGAGCCCGGCCGCCCTCGCGGCCCGGGCGAGGGAGCACGGCATGCCCGTGCTCGCGCTGACCGACTGCGGCGGAGTCTATGGCGCGGTCAAGCACGCCGTGGCGTGCGGCCTGGAGAAGATCGCGCCCGTCCTCGGAGCCGATCTTGCCCTACGGAGTGACACGGCTGGGCCGGGCGTCGGCTCGCGGCATCTTCCCAGGCTGCGGAACGAGACCGCCGACCGGGTGACAGTGCTCGCCGTCGGCCGCCGCGGCTGGGCTTCCCTGTGCCGCCTGGTCAGCGCCGCGCATAACGGCGGCGAGCGGGGCGCCCCTGCCGTGACGCCGGAGCTGGTCGCCGCGCATGCCGAGGGCCTGATCGCGCTGGTCGGGCCGTCAAGCGACGTGGGCCGCGCGATCGCCGCCAGGCGTTCTGGTCACGCCGCGGCCCTGCTCGCACGCTGGCGCGAGCGCTGCGAGACGGTGATCGAGATCGTCGATCACCATGCACCTGGGGACACGTACCGCGCCGCCCGGATGCTCCAGCTCGCCCGCGAGGCGGGCGTCCCTGCCGTGCTCACCAACGCTGTCCGCTATCGCGACCCCGCTGACGGGCCGGTCGCGCAGGTACTCGACGCGGCGCGCCAGCTCGTGCCGCTCGCCCCGCGTCACCTCGGCAGCCACAACGGGCAGGCCTATCTCGCCAGCGGAGCCGAGATGGCCAGGATCGCGGCGAGGATCTGCGGGGCGGCCAATGTCGCGACCACGCGTGAGCTGCTCGCCGCGACCACCGCCCTAGGCTGGCGATGCGCACTTGACCCGGCGCGTGACCTTGGCATCGGCCGCAGGCACCTGCCGGAGATCACCGACGGCGACCCGCTCGCCCTGCTCCGGGCCAGGTGCGAAGAAGGGCTGTACCGCCGCGGTCACAGGATCGTCGGCCGCGCTACCGCTGACCGGCTCGATCACGAGCTTGCCATCATCACCAATACGGGGCTCGCGTCGTATTTCCTCACCGTCGCCGACGTCGCCGCCCTGATCAGGGAACGTGGCATTCGCTGCGCGATCCGCGGTTCCGGCGCGGGCAGCCTCGTGAACCACCTGATCGGCATCTCCGGCATCGACCCGCTGGAGCACGACCTGATCATGGAGCGGTTCCTGTCCGAGCGCCGGGCCGGACTGCCCGATATCGACCTGGACGTCGAGTCGGCGCGGCGGATCGAGGCGTATCGCGCGATCCTTGACCGCTACGGAGAGGAACGCTGTGCCTGCGTGTCGATGATGGAGACATACCGGGCGCGCAGCGCGATCAGGGACGTGGCGTCCGCGCTCGGGCTGCCATCGCACGAGATCGACGCGGTCGCCAGGGCGTTCCCGCACATCCGGGCGAGACATATTCGCGATGCGCTCACCGACCTGCCAGAGCTGCGTGCGAGCAACCTGGGGATCTCGCAGCTTGCCGGGCTGCTGCGGGCCGCCGAACGGCTCGACGGCCTGCCCCGTCACATAGCGATGCATCCCTGCGGGGTGGTGCTCTCCGATCAGGGCCTGCTGGACCGCATGCCGGTCGAGCGCAGCCTCGACGGCCTGCCGCTTGGCCAGTTCGACAAGGATGACGTCGAGACGGCGGGCATGATCAAACTGGACGTGCTCGGAGTGCGGATGCAGTCGACGCTGGCTTACGCACTCGGCGAGATCGAGCGGACACGTGGCGAGCGGGTGGACATCGATGCGATCGACCCCGAAGACGAGCCGACGTTCGAGATGATCCGTGCGGCCCGGACCCTCGGCTGCTTCCAGATCGAGTCACCCGGGCAGCGCGAGCTTGTGACGAAGCTGGGGCCGCGCGACATCGGCGACCTGATCGTGGACATCTCGCTGTTCCGTCCCGGGCCGGTCAATTCCGACATGGTCACGCCCCTCCTGGACATCAGGCACGGCCGGCGGCCGCCTTGCTTCCCGCACGAGGACCTGGTGGACCCGCTCCGCGAGACCGGCGGCGTGGTCATCTTCCACGAGCAGGTACTGCGCATCATCGACGCGATGACAGCCTGCGGGCTCGCTGATGCCGAACGGCTCAGGCGGCAGCTCATCGATGATGCTTCAAGGGCAGCCGCCGCCGACTGGTTCAGCGGCGAGGCTGGCCGCCGCGGCTATGACACCGGGACGGTGGCGGCGGTCTGGGAGGTGCTCGATGCGTTCGGCGCATTTGGCTTCTGCAAGGCGCATGCGGCGGCGTTCGCGGTTCCGACCTATCAGTCGGCCTGGCTGAAGCGGCATTATCCGGCCGCGTTCTATGCGGGCGTGCTCACGCACGACCCCGGCATGTACCCCAAGCGGATGATCGCTTCAGACGCGAGGCTCTCCGGTATTCCCATCCTCCCCGCCGACGTCAATGCCTCCGCTCCCGACTGGCAGGTCGAGCCGCTCCGGCGCCAGTCGGCAGCTGCTTACCCGCGGGAGGGGGTGCGGGTCGGGCTGCGGGAAGTCCGCGGGATTAGCGCGGGGGAGGTGGGGCGGATTTATGGCGGGCGGCCGTATGCGTCGTTGCGGGATTTCTGGGAACGTGCGAGGGTGTCGCGCCCGGTCACCGAGCGGCTTGTCCTCGTCGGCGCCTTCGATTCGCTGTACGCCGGAAGCCGCACCACGCGCCGCGACCTGCTCGCCCGGGTCGGCGTACTCGACCGGCGCTCTCCCGATCCGCGCTCCCGGACAGAGCTGGCGCCCGGTCCTGGGGGTGTAGCTGAGCAGCTGGCGCTTGACCTCGACGGCGCGGGCGACGGGTTCGCCGATCTTGTTCCGGCCGGGCAGCTGCGGGAGCTTACCCTGGCCGAGCGCGTCGAGGCCGAGCTTGAAATCCTCGGTATCGACATCAGCCAGCACGTGCTCGGCTTTTACCGGGAGCTGCTCGGCGGTCTCGGCGTGGTCCGCTCCCGTGACCTGCATCGCTGCCGGGCGGGCGCGCGGGTGCTCGTGGCCGGCGTGAAGATCGCGACCCAGACCCCCGCGGTGCGGTCAGGCCAGCGGATCATCTTCGCCACGCTCGACGACGGATGCGGTCCCGTGGACCTCGCGTTCTTCGAGTCGGTCCAGGACCGCTGCGCCGCGCGCGTATTCGGCTCATGGCTGCTCCTCGTCCGCGGCAAAGTCCGCAAGGCGGGGGGTGTTGGGGGGTTGTCCCTCCAGGCTGGTGCTGCGGGGGGTGTTGGGGGGTTGTCCCCCCAGGCTGGTGCCGCGGGGGGCCTTGGGTCATCGGGGTCCGGCGCCATGGGGGCTCAGGCCGTCTCGGTCAACGCAGTCGAGTGCTGGGACCTGCCCGCGCTGGAGGAAATCCGCTCATCGAGAGGAATCGGCGCGGTGCGTGCCGCGATGGCCGCGGGCGACGTGCCAGGCGGTCCAGGCACGGCACGCAAGCCAAGCGCCCGGCCCGGCGCCGTGAACCAAGCCCGCACAATCGTTTACTCCAATGGCTTCACGCTCTCGCCCTACGCGGAGACCGGATCCCCAGGCAGTCCGGTCAAGCGCCCGCCCCGCAAGCTCTGGCACGCCAGCCCCGGCAGCTCCGGCACCTAGGCCAGCTCTCCAGCATTCACAGATCCTGAAATATCAGTATTCGTGAAGGGGAGAGGGCAGGGCTACGGGCTGATGGCTGGGTAGCTGTTTGGTGTGGATGCCGCGCTGGTGCTGTTCTAGCTACACCAGCGCGGCATCCACACCAATGCGTTGCTGACGTATGAGGATGCATCTCGCGCGATTGGAGTCCCGGTGCCGGGCGCTGCCGTGGCCACGGCCGGTGATGCGCGGAACCGGTCTAGACCGGTCTAGACCGGTCTAGACCGGTGGTATGCCGTGAGTGCCCTTGGCCCAATGTTGGCGGGTTCGTCGTCGGTCACGACTGCCAGACATTCTTGGCTACTACATGCTTCTCCGGGTGTAACTTCGTGGCCGCCTGCTGACATATATCGGGGCATCCGGTGATTGGAGGCGGCCTGTGCAAGATCGTGATGATTGTTCCGAGGATCGTCGTGATCGTTTCAAAGCTCTCTATGAACAGAACTATCCAGCCGTGCTGCGCTACGCGGCGCGCCGCATCGGGGTCGAGGCCGCGAGGGACGTGGCGGCGGAAACCTTCACGACGGCCTGGCGGCGGCTCGACACCGTGCCGGTCCCGCAGTCGCTGCCCTGGCTCTATGCGACAGCCCGCAGATGCCTCGCCAACGAGCTGAGAAGCCAGGGCCGCCGACAGCGGCTGGATCAACGGATGCGCGCCGAGGCCAGCACGGATTCGGGGGCCGCGCATCCGGGGTTCGCCGAGACGTCGGCCGACCGGCTGGACGTGCTCGCTGTGCTTGCCACCCTCAGGCCAAACGACCAGGAAGCGCTGCGGCTCACCGAGTGGGAGCAGCTCGACGACGCCACGGCGGCACGCGTGGCGGGCTGCTCCACCGCGGCCTTCAAGGTCCGGCTGCACCGCGCAAGGCGACGGCTCGCCCGTTCGCTCGACCAGCAGGCGAGCGTCAGCCCGGACGCTCATCCCGCCCCATCCATATCCACTGCAAGAACGGGGATCGGCACATGAAGACCACGACAACGACCGCTACAGCGCGGCGGCTGCTGCGCGAGAGCAACCCGGTACCAGACGACGCGTTCATGAACGCGACCCGCGACCACTTCGGCCAGGCGGCGTTCGACGCCATCCTCAGCAATAAGGCCGAGGACGCGTGGTCGCCTGATCACGCACCGGCCGGTCCGGGCCAGAAGGGGCCGCGGAGTCCGGTGCTTACCCGCTACCGCTGGCAGATCGTGGTCCCGGTAGCTGCCGCAGCCGCAGCGGTAGCAGTGGGCGTGTCGGTATCCGTCACGAGCGCGCCGACACGCGGGACGGCTCCGCGCGTGCCCCTGCCGGCGAGCGGGACACCCACGAGCGGGACACCCACGAGCGGGGCGCTCAACAGCCTGGCCGCCAACATGACCTACCATCCGTCGGCCAGCCCTGCCGACGCCGCTGCCATCCTCCGCAGGCTTGCCAACGCTGCGGCCGGCCAGCCGTCCCCCGCCCTCGGACCGGTGGTGTACTCGAAATCGGCGTGGTGGGGACTCGATCTCGGGGCCGTTCACTATGACCTGAGCTACCGGTCCCACGAACTCAGTACTGACGAGAACTGGATGGGCCAGGACGGCGCGAGCCTGTCGGTCACCACTTATGCGAACGGGAAGATCCCGCCCGGCGTGATCCCGGTTTCCCGCAGCGGTCCAAGCGCGCGGGGCCGCGCGGCGTTTGCCTGGTGGAATCCCGCCACGCTCCCGTCCGGCCCTGCCGCCCTGCGCAAGCACCTGCTCAACAACCCGTGGGCGCCTCCCGCAGGTCAACCAGCCGGATCGGTATGCGTTGATCACGTAGGGTCGCCCGGTCATCCCGGTAAGACGGTGTGCAGCCCCAGCCATGCCAGCAGTCCGGACGAGGCCCAGACCATCATGTCCAGCTCTCTGGCTCTCATGACGAACGGGCCCCTGCCGTCGGCAGTGCGTGCCTCGATGCTGCGCCTGATCGCCGACGAGGCCGCCAGGCGCGTACCGGACGCGAGGTTCGTCGATATGGGAACCGTCACCGATCGCGCTGGTCACACCGGCGTCGCCATTGGTTACGAAATCCCCGCGAGTGCTCCCGCGCCGGTATCGCTCCAGGTACTGATCTTCGATCCCGGCACCGGCGCGCTCCTTGACCAGGAATTCGCCTACTGCAATGGCAAGATCGGTTCTTACCCGGCCAGGGGAAGCTGCTTCCCGACAAGCTACAGCCAGGATCTGCAGATCAAGGCCGTGCCGTCCATTCCCGCGTCGCCCCCGGCGTCGAACCCGTCGGCCTCGCCGGGGGTCCCCACGGCGAACTTGCCAACCCCGTGAACATCAGGCACCACCATCGCTGAGCCACCACGCTGAGCCACCACGCTGAGCCACCACGCTGAGCCACCACGCTGGGGCGCGCCTGGTCGAACACGGCCGGGCGCGCCAGTGTGCCGTCCGGGGCTATCCACGGGCCGTCCGCGGCTGACCACGGTTAAAGTGCCATGGGCATGGGTGCCGCCATCACGCTTCCGTTCGGCATATAAAAGATTTTTTTACCTAACGGGAGCGGGGCGCGGTATCCCGGTCGGCTCGGTGAAAGCAGCCGGGTGGAGATACCGGGCCAGCGAATCAGTTGGTCGGGGCGCTGGCCGTGCTGCGCCATTCGATCGTCGGGCGCAGTGCCTCGACCCGCACCCGGTGGGCGTACCTCTTGGTGATCTCGAACAGCGAGTCGATCAGCGTGTCGGAGAGCAGATGCGGCACGAGGCCAAGCTCGGGAAGCTTGGTGTGGGTCACGTTGTAGTAGTGCTCTTCCGCCTCGACGCGCGGGTTGTCGATGTGCTCCACCCGTACGGCGTCCGGGCTGCACCTGGCGATGGTCTCGGCGATCTCCGTGATCGACATCCACTCGGTTATCTGGTTGAAGACCCGGAACTCGCCACGGGCGGCCGGGTTCTCGCAGGCGAGCTGGATACATCGCACGGTGTCCCTGATATCGATGATGCCGCGGGTCTGGCCGCCCTTGCCGTAGACGGTAAGCGGCTGGCCGAGCACCGACTGGATCACGAACCTGTTCAGCACGGTGCCGAACACGGCGTCGTAGTCGAACCGGGTCGCCAGCCTGTCGTCCCTGGCGGTCTCCGGGGTCTGCTGGCCGTAGACGACGCCCTGGTTGAGGTCGGTGGCCCTGGTCCCCCAGATGCGGCAGGCGAACTCGATGTTGTGGCTGTCGTGCACCTTGGACAGGTGGTAAAAGGAGCCGGGCCGCTTCGGGAAGAGCACCGTGTCCTTGCGGCCCTTGTGCTCGATCTCCAGCCAGCCCTCCTCGATGTCGATGTTGGGCGTGCCGTACTCACCCATCGTCCCGAGCTTGACCAGGTGGATGCCGGGGTTCGTCTCGGCGATCGCGTACAGCAGGTTCAGCGTGCCCACGACGTTGTTGAACTGGGTGTAGACCGCGTGCTTCCTGTCGATCATCGAGTACGGCGCCGCTCGCTGCTCGGCGAAGTGCACCACGGCGTCGGGCCGGAAGTCATCGATGATGTGATACGTGAAGGATGCGTCTGTGAGATCGCCCACATAGCAGCCGATCGGCTGCCCTGTCAGTTCCCGCCACGCCGCGACCCGCGTCATCAGGGTCTCGATCGGGATCAGGCTCTCGACACCGAGCTCATGGTCATACTGCCTGCGTGCGAAGTTGTCGGCCACGGCGACCTCGTGGCCGCACTCCGACAGGTGAAGCGCAGTCGGCCAGCCGAGGTACCCGTCCCCGCCCAACACCAAGATCTTCATACGTCGACTCCCACCTTGTCCGTGTTTCGCTTCCGTTGTGTGGTGCTTGCCACCTCCGGTACCCCGGTCAGGTAGGGTCCGCACGAGGGCCGGGCCATCGGATCCGCGTTCCCGTGGCTTCTCCGGGGCTGTCTCCTATCGCCACTGGGCGCGACGTGTGGGGTTTGTGTGCTTCCACTGGTCAGCGGCCCGTACTGTATACCTGTCTGGCCGAGTCGCATGTCTTCCGCCGAGCTAGGACAGCAATGAGAGTGGTTGTGCGCCGGATCGCCGTCAGCGTGTGGCACATGCTGCCAGCACCGTTGCGGCGAAGGCTCCGCACCTCGGTCGGCTTGCGATTTCGCCGGTTCGTGCCCGTGGCGGTCGCGTCGTTCGCGGCAAGCCAGATCACGCTGACGGTATGCCTCGGACCCGGTCACATGACCGCTGGCATGTCGGCGATCATCGCGTGGTTCACCGGTGCCGCGGTCAGCTACGTGCTGAGCCGCTGGGTGTGGGAACGTAAGGGCAAGCCTGATCTGGTCAAGGAGACCCTGCCTTTCTGGGCGGTTGCCGTGGGCGCGGCCATCGTCTTGACATGGGCGACAAAGTTCGCCAATCAAGAGGCCCTGGAAATGGGTCTCGGTCATGTGCAGCGCGTGGCGTTCGTGGATGCCGCATACTTCGTGGCCAACTGCGTGACGTTTCTCACGCGGTTTGTCCTTTTTCACTACGTCCTCTTCGCGGATCGGCCTGGCACACGGAGGGTCGGCCGGCCATCGGCACCGGATGAGTCGGTGCTCACGGCGGATGATGCCGATCCGTTGGGGGTGCCCGGGCCGTCAGGAGAAGCCGTCGGCCCGCTCACCACGGTGGGCGACGCGGCGCCCGCGCCGCGGGATGTGCGCTGACGCTCACGCCACCACGTGCCCACGATGACGCCGCCAAAGCGGAGGCCATAGAGCACGTTGTGCCCCTTCTTGCTCTCGCCGACCCGGCGCCGGCGAATCGTCGCAGGCCGCTCAGCTACCCGGAAACCACGGGCAATCACGCCGATCAGCAGTTCCGCCGCCTGGTACTGCGGCTGCTCGAGCCGGACAGCCCCGGTGACCTCGGCACGCATCGCCCTCAGGCCAAACGAGGGGTCGGTGACGCGCTGGCCGCTCAGGATGCTGATGGTCGCGGCGAAGAGCCTGACCCCCGCCTTCCTTACCGGATCCCTGGTCTCCTCGCTGCCTAGCGTCCTCGATCCGGTCACGAAGTCGGCGTCGCCGGCGACGACCGGCTCGAGCAGGCTCTCCATGTCAGCCGGGTCGTACTGGCCGTCCGCATCGGTGGTCACGATGTAGGCCGCGCCGCATTCCCGCGCGAGCCGGTAGCCGAGCCTGAGCGCGGCGCCCTGGCCGCGGTTGACGGGCACGTCGCATACCAGCGCGCCGTGCGCGATCGCCTCCATTGCCGTGCCGTCCACGGAGCCGTCGACGACCACGATCGTCGCCGTCGGCAGTCCGCAGACCTTGGCAGGGAGAGCGTCGATGACCGTTCCGAGCACGCCTTCCTCGTTGTAGGCCGCGATCACGATGGCAACGGGCGGGAATTCGCCTGGGGCGATCCCGGCGGTGAGCATGAACGTGGCGACGGCGGCCTCGTCGATGGCATCGCTGTTGACGGCACCGCTGTTGATGGCACCGCCGTTGATGGCACCGCCGTTGATGGCACCGCCGTCGGCGTCAGGGCGGGTCACGTGGCGGCCTCCGCGGCCACGGGGATGCCGCGGCCAGGTGTGCTGGCCGGATCCGCACCGCCCGCGAACTCCGGCCAGACGGTCGCGAGGCCCGACTCCAGGTCGTGCGCGGGCTGGTAGCCGATCGCCTTCGCCGCGGCGATGTCCACGATGACGGCAGGCATCTCGCCCTGCTTGGCGGGAACGTAGTCGGCGGCCAGGGGCGCGCCGGTCACGCGCCGCGCGGCACGCAGGATGTCGTTGACGGACACGGAGCTGCCTGCCCCCAAGATGAGCGGGCCCGTGTGCCCGGCCCGCCACGCGGCCAGGATCCCGGCGACGATGTCGTCTACGTGCACCAGGTCACGCAGCTGGCTGCCGTCCCCGTACACCTGTATGCCACGGCCGTCCCGCGCCGCGCGCATCAGCCTGGGGATGAAGCTGTCCTTTCCCGCCATTCCCGGGCCGTAGACATTGGAGAACCGCAGCGCGCTCCCTGCGATGCCATAGGACGCCGTGTAGCTGCTCAGCAGCATCTCAGCGGCCGCCTTTGTCGCTCCGTACGGGGTGAGCGGGCGCAGCGGCGTCCGCTCGGTGATCACCGCACGGCCGACATCACCGACGACGGCATTGGTCGATGCGAGCAGGAAGGTACCCACACCGTGCGCGCGGGCCAGCTCGAGCAGGCCAGCGGTCGCGTCGACGTTTGTCTCGTACGTGGCCACCGGGTCCTCGATGGATCTCAGCACCGAGGTCACCGCCGCGAGGTGCACGATGGCGTCTGTCCCCGGTCTCAGGGCGCCGGCCGCGACCGACCTGTCCCGCAGGTCGCCGACGATCGAAGGAACCGTGTCATCCGGGAACGGGCGCCGGTCAGCCACTGTGACCTCTGCCCCGGTCGCGAGCAGTGCCCGGACCAGTCGTCGCCCGATGAAACCAGCCCCCCCGGTGACCAGTACCTGTGAGCGTCGTTCAGCCCCCATGCATACTCCATTCATACGAATAAGGTCGTGACCCAGTTGTAACGGGTCCTGCCCGATTAACGCCACCTGGCTACGCTGGATAGTGGCTGGGAAAACGCTGAAAGATCCCGCGGGCATGGTGTGCGGCCTGTGCCTGTCTCGTGCGCGCAGCCGGTTGCCCATGGAGCGCGGCCGGTTGCCCGAGTGGCAGCGGTCCCTGGTGCGCAGGCGCTCGCAGATGCGCGCGGCCCAGTGTATCGGCTATGTATCGGCTGGCCACTGGAGCGTGAGGATCTGTCAGGGAACTCTAAGGTATGCCCGCGCGGCGGCTGCGCAGGCCCGGGCGGCGACCCTCTGGCGGACGCCGGAAGGGGCCGCATGCCGTGACCCTTAAAACGGCCAAGGTGATCTGTGTCATGCTGGGGCAGGAGGTACCCGCAGAGGAACCCGGTGAGAATCCGGGGCTGTCCCGCAACTGTGACCGGGGAGCGAACCCCAGCGATGCCACTGCCGTGAACACGGCGGGAAGGCGGGGGTGAGCGCGGATCCGGGAGCCAGGAGACTCCGGGGTGCCCGTGGGCCTGCACAGGCCCGAGGAACCGACGTCGGGCGCGGAAACCCGGGGAAGGATCGAGGCGCGTGGATGCCGAGGCGGATGCTGCTGCTCACCAGCCTTCGGCTGGTTTCGCCGAGGCCCGCGATACCAACCCGGGGGGGCGCTCCTCCGGGCCCCCCGGACCGCCCGGGGTCGGGAGTGCTGGCAGGTCTTCGGGCGGTGGGGGCACGGCTTACCCGTTCGCTGGCATCGTGGGGATGGATGACCTCAAGCTCGCGCTGCTGCTCAACGCGGTGTCGCCGGCGATCGGCGGCGTGCTTGTGCGTGGCGAGAAGGGGACGGCCAAGTCCACCGTGGTGCGCGCCCTTGCCGCGCTGTTGCCGCCGGTCGAGGTGATGGACGGCTGCCGCTTTTCCTGCGACCCAGCCGACCCCGATGCCGAGTGCCCTGATGGCCCGCACGCGGCGGCCGGGCCATCGCGTTCCCGGCCCGCGCGGCTTGCCGAGCTGCCTGTCGGAGCCACAGAGGACCGCCTGGTGGGCTCACTCGACATCGAGCGGGCCCTCACGCGCGGCGTGACCGCCTACGAGCCGGGGCTGCTCGCCGCCGCCCACCGCGGGCTGCTCTACGTGGACGAGGTCAACCTCCTTCATGATCATCTGGTCGACTTGCTGCTCGACGCGGCCGCGCTCGGCGTCAGTTACGTCGAGCGCGAAGGCGTCTCGGTCAGGCACGCGGCCCGGTTCCTGCTCGTCGGCACGATGAACCCGGAGGAAGGCGAGCTGCGCCCGCAACTGCTTGACAGGTTCGGGCTGACCGTGCAGGTGGCGGCTAGCAGGGAACCCGCGCAGCGGGCAGAGGTGGTGCGACGCAGGCTCGCCTACGAGGCGGACCCTGCCGCCTTCGCCGCCCGGTATGCCGAGGGCACCGGCCAGCTAGCGGCGCGCGTCGCCGGGGCGCGCGCGCGGCTCCCGGGCGTGCGGTTGCCCGATTCGGCGCTGCGGCAGATCTGCGCGGTCTGCGGGGCGTTTGGCGTGGACGGCCTGCGCGCAGACCTGGTTACCGCCCGCGCCGCCATCGCGCTGGCCGCCTGGCAAGGGCGAGACGAGGTAACGGCGGAAGACGTTCGCCAGGCGGCAAGGCTCGCGCTGCCGCACCGGCGCCGCCGTGACCCGTTCGACGCGCCCGGCCTCGACGAGCAGGCTCTCGACGATGCGCTCAAGCAGGCGCTCGAGGAGGAAACCTGGCCACCGGATGACGATCCGGGCGGCGGCTCGCGTGACCCCGGTGACCCGGCAGACGCTGCGGCCCAGGCATCCAGGCATGGTTCCCCATATCCCGAAATTTCCGAAATTTCGGGATATGGGGAGAGCGGGAGTCAGGAAATGGGGGGGGCCGGGGCTGTCGGCGGCGAGTCCGGGGCCGAGGCTGTCGGCGGCGAGTCCGCGATCGCCCCTGCCGCAGGCGAGTTCGCGCAGACCGCGTCCGCCAGCGAGCCGTTCCGCCCCCGGCTGCTGACCGTTCCCGGGCTGGGTCACGGCGCACCGGGACGCCGGTCCGCTGCCCGCTCGCCGCTTGGCCGCACCGTCGGGTCCAGGCTGCCGCGGGGACGGATCACCGCCGTCCACATCCCGGCCACGCTGCGCGCGGCCGCCCCGCACCAGCGGATGCGGGGGAAAGACGCCCCCGGGCCGGCGGGCGCCCCCGGGCCGGCGGGCGCCTCCGGGCCGGCGGGCGCCTCCGGGGCTGCGCCACGCCAGCCCGGCGCTCCTGTCCCGGCGGCTGGCCCACCCACCGGTCTAGACCGGTCCGGACCGGTCCGGACCGGTCCGCCGGCTGCTGCTCGCGGCGATGACGTTTTGGTGCGGTCTGGCGAGCAGCAGGGGGCCATCGGCGCGGTCTCCCCCCGGCAATCCGAGCCCGGTCCGGACCGGTCTAGACCGGTCCGGACCGGGCTGCTGCTCGCACGGTCCGATCTGCGCGAGGCAGTGCGGGTGGGCCGGGAGGGAAACCTGGTGCTGTTCGTCGTGGACGCGAGCGGCTCGATGGCGGCCAGGCAGCGGATGCGCACCGTGAAGGGGGCGGTGCTCTCGCTGCTGCTCGACGCCTACCAGCGCAGGGACAAGGTCGGGCTTGTCACGTTCCGTGGCGCGACCGCGGAGCTGACCCTGCCGCCGACCTCTTCGGTAGACGCGGCGGCACGGCGGCTGGCGGTGATCGCCACCGGCGGCCGCACTCCGCTGGCCGCGGGTCTTGCCAGGGCCGCAACGACGCTCGCCGCCGAACGTCTCCGCGATCCCGCTCGCCGTCCGCTGCTCGTCGTCGTCACGGACGGCCGGGCCACCTGCGGCAGCGAGGCCGGTCTGGCCAGCGCGGCTGCCCGGCTCGCCGGGGTGGCCAGCGTCGTCGTGGACTGCGAATCTGGCCCGGTGCGGCTCGGCCTGGCGGACCGGCTGGCCACGTTGCTCGGCGGCACCGCCATCCGGCTGGACGAGCTGGCCGCGGGGGGTATTGGGGGGTCGCCCCCCCAGGCCAGCGCTGCAGGGGGGCTGGCGTCAGTGGTACGGGCTACTCGCCGGAGGGCAGGCTGATGCCGCAGGGCACACCGGAGCGGGTGCCAGACGACGGGCTGACCACTCGTCAGCGGCGCAGCCGCCCCCTCGTGATCGTGCACACGGGTGCGGGCAAGGGGAAGTCGACGGCGGCTTTCGGCCTCGCGCTGCGGGCATGGAACCAGGGCTGGCCGGTGGGCGTGTTCCAGTTCGTCAAGTCGGCTAAGTGGCGGGTTGGCGAGGAACACGCGCTGCGGGTGCTCGGTGACAGCGGCGTCGGCGGCCCCGTGACCTGGCACAAGATGGGCGAGGGCTGGTCCTGGATTCAGCGCGACCCTGGCGACCAGGCGCAGCAGGCGGCAGAGGGCTGGGCGCAGGTCAGCCGTGATCTCGACGCGCAGACATACCGGTTGTACGTGCTCGACGAGTTCACCTACCCGATCAAGTGGGGCTGGGTGGATGTGGACGAGGTCGTGTCGGTCCTCGCGGCGCGGCAGGGCAGCCAGCACGTCCTGATCACAGGCCGGGACGCCGATCCGAAGCTTGTCGCCTTCGCCGACCTGGTCACTGAGATGACAAAAGTGAAGCACCCGATGGACATGGGTCAGAAGGGGCAGAAAGGCATCGAGTGGTAGCCCTGCCACGGCTCGTCATCGCCGCACCCGCATCCGGATGCGGTAAGACCACCGTGGCGACCGGGCTGATGGCCGCGCTGCGCGGCCGCGGCCTGGCGGTGTCGGGACACAAGGTAGGGCCCGACTACATCGACCCCGGCTACCACGCGCTCGCCACCGGCAGGCCAGGCAGGAACCTGGACGCGTTCCTCTGCGGTGAGGAGCTGATCGGGCCGCTGCTCGCCCGCGGCGCACAGGGCGCGGACGTGGCGGTCATCGAAGGCGCGATGGGCCTGTTCGACGGGGTGGTCTCCCCGGCCGGGTCCGGCCCGGCTGACTTCGGCTCCACCGCTCACGTGGCGCGTCAGCTCGGCGCCCCCGTCGTGCTCGTGGTCGACGCCGCCTCAGCGGGCCGTTCTGTTGCCGCTCTCGTGATGGGATTCGCCGGGTTCGACCCGCAGACCCGGGTCGCTGGAGTGATCCTCAACAGGGTGGGCTCCGACCGGCATGAGCTGCTGCTTCGCGAGGCCGTCGCCTCGATAGGCATCCCCGTCTACGGCGCGATCCGGCGCACCGACACGGTGACGACGCCATCCCGCCACCTGGGCCTGGTCCCCGTCGCGGAACGCGTGGCAGTCGCCAGGGCAACGGTCGCGCGCCTGGCCGCGCTCGTCGCGGATTCCTGCGACCTGGAAGGCATCCTCTCCCTCGCCCGCCAGGCACCCCTTGTTCCCGCCGAGCCGTGGGATCCTCTCGCTGCCCTCATCCATGATCCCTTGAGGCCTGACGCCAAGACGTGCCCAGATTCGGCAGGATCACGGAAGCCTTCTTTCCCTTCATCAGAGTCATCAAATTTCCTGATTTATCCGGATGGCGGCGTGGTTGGGCGTCCGGTTATCGCCGTGGCGGAGGGGGCGGCGTTTACGTTCGGGTATGCGGAGCATGCCGAGCTGCTTGGGGCGGCGGGGGCTGAGGTGGTGCCGTTCGACCCGCTTCGCGACGAGGCGCTGCCGGACCGGACGGCAGGACTCCTGATCGGCGGCGGCTTTCCCGAGGTGTATGCCGCCGAGTTGTCGGCCAACGAGCCGCTCCGCTGCGAAGTGGCGGCGCTCGCCGCGACAGGAGCACCGGTCGCCGCCGAGTGCGCCGGGCTGCTGTTTCTCTCCAGGACGCTGGAAGGCTTGCCGATGTGCGCGGTGCTCGACGCGGACGGGTCGATGACGGACCGGCTCACCCTTGGCTACCGAAGGGCACAAGCCGCCCGTGACTCCGTGCTCGCCCCGGCGGGACAGCATGTCAGGGGGCACGAGTTCCACCGGACGGCCGTAGCGCCCGCGTCGGGACGGTGCGCGGCCTGGCGGCTTTCCTCCGGCACCTCCGAGGGCCACGTCAACGGGAACGTCGTCGCGTCTTACCTGCACATCCACTGGGCAGGTCACCCCGGTTTCGCCGCGAAGTTCGCCGCCGCCGCCCGGACAGCCGCGGCCCGGACAGCGACCATCGCTGGCACCGCATCGTCTGGCACCGCATCGTCTGGCACCGCATCGTCTGGTACCGCATCGTGAAGCGGCTGATCGGCGTCGGCATGGGACCGGGCGACCCCGAGCTCGTCACGGTCAAGGCGGTCCGGGTGCTGCGCGAGGCCGACGTGGTGCTCGTCCCCGTGCTGGCAGACACGAATGGCCAGGTGACCCCGGAGCAGGGGCGTGCGGAAACGGTCGTCCGTGCCTCTGTCGACGGGGCGAAGATACGCCGCGTGCCGTTCGCGCTCAACGACGCTGGCGGCGTCACGACGCGGCGGACCGGGGCCTGGGACCGTGCGGCCGCGGTGGTGGCGAGCGCGTTCGCCGAGGGCGCCACCACGCTCGCGTTCGGCACAATCGGCGACCCCAATGTCTACTCGACGTTCAGCTATCTGGCACAGTCCGTCCGGGGCCTGGTTCCTGACGTGATCGTCGAGACGGTACCGGGCATCACCGCGATGCAGGACCTCGCCGCCCGGTCGGGCACCGTGCTCGCCGAGGGCAGCGAATCGCTCGTCCTGCTGCCGCTCACCGCGGGCGCGGCGGCGCTCGCCGCGGCGCTGGCAGGCCGGGACACGGTCGTCGGCTACAAGCTCGGCACGGCGGCGGGTCCAGACGCTGACGCGGTGTGTGCGCTGCTCGCGGAGGCGGGGCGGCTGGACGGCGCTGTTTTCGGCGCCAGGCTCGGGTTGCCCGGCCAGGACATCAGGCCGGCAAAAGAGCTCGCGGACGTCGCCGCGGTGCCGTACCTGTCCACGCTCGTCGTTCCTGGCAAGAGAGACGGCAGGGGGAGCAAGCTCCGCGCCGCGCGCACCGTAGACGGTGGCGGGGGCGCGCCGTGACCGTCGGCAAGGTGACGTTTGTCGGTGCGGGCCCCGGCGCGCCTGACCTGCTGACGCTGCGCGGCGCGGCGGCCATCGCCGCTGCCGACATCGTGATCTGGGCCTCCAGCCTGGTCCACCCCGGCGTCCTGCGGCATGCCAGGCCGGACGCCGAGGTGGTGGACTCTGCCGGGCTGCCGATGGAAGGGGTGCTGCCGCACTTCGAGCGCGCCGCCGCCCGCGGGCTCCGCGTCGCAAGGCTGCATTCCGGTGACCCTGCGCTGTGGGGCGCGCTGCAGGAGCAGCTCGATCGCTGCCTCGGGCTCGGCCTCGAGACCGAAATCGTGCCGGGAGTGTCCAGTTTCAGCGCGGTCGCCGCGCGGATCGGGCGAGAGCTTACGATCCCCGAGGTCGCCCAGTCGGTGATCCTGACGAGGCTCGGCGGCGGCAAGACCCCCATGCCACCGGGAGAGGAGGTGGCCGAATTCGCGCGGCACGGCACCACGATGGCGTTGTTCCTTTCCGCCGCACGGTCCGGGCAGCTCCAGGGTGAGCTGCTGGCCGGCGGGTATCCGCCCGCCACGCCCTGCGTCGTCGCTTACCAGGTCAGCTGGCCGGACGAGCTGCTCGCGGCCTGCCCCCTCGGCGAGCTCGCGGCCACCATCAAAGAGCACAAGCTCTGGAAGCACACGCTCGTGCTCGTCGGTCCCGCGCTCGCGGCGGGCGGCACCCGTTCGCACCTCTACCATCCCGGCCACTTCCACGGGTTCCGCAAGGCGGATCCGCTGGCGAGGCGTGAGCTGCGCGAGGCGGATTCGCGCGGCGCGCAAGAAGGCGGCGCGCAAGAAGGCGGGCGGGCATCGACCCGGTCAGGCGGGCGGGCATCGACCCGGTCAGGCGGGCGGCGGCCGTGACCGGTCCCGAGCTGCGGGAGCCCGACCTGCCCAGGACGGCCAGGATCCGGGGCCGGGCGCTGCGTACCGGGTGGACCACGGGCACCTGCGCCGCCGCCGCCGCGAAGGCGGCCGCCGCGGCCCTGGCCACCGGGCTTGCGCAGGACTCCGTGGAGATCTCGCTTCCGTCGGGCCGCCGGGTACGGTTCCCTGTCGATTCGTGCACTCTCTGGCCCGATCTCCCCGCCTCCCGGGACTCAGCGCCAGCCACCCCGATCCGGGAAACGATCCGGCGCGCGGAGGCGGTAGTGGTCAAGGACGCGGGCGACGACCCGGACGTCACGCACGGGGCCCGGATGACCGCGACCGTGAGCTGGCGCGAGGTGCCAGGCATCGAGCTGGACGCCGGGCTGGGCGTCGGAGTCGTCACCAAGCCCGGCCTTGGCCTCGAGCCCGGGTCTCCCGCCATCAATCCGGTTCCGCGCCAGATGATCACAGAGTCCGTGGCGGAAGCCGTTGACCCGGCCGCGCGCGGCGTCCGCGTGATCATCTCCGTCCCCGACGGCGAGCGGATGGCCCGTAAGACCACCAACGCCCGGCTCGGCATCCTCGGCGGGATCTCCATCCTCGGCACGACCGGCATCGTCCGGCCTTTCTCTACCGCATCGTGGCGGGCCAGCGTGGAGCAGGCGGTTGCCGTGCTCGCCGCGCAGCGGGACGCGCAGGGGGAGCAGACGCTCGTGCTCTGCACCGGCGGCCGGACCGAGAAGGGCGCGATGGTCCTGCTACCTGGGCTGCCCGAGTCCTGCTTCGTCGAGGTCGGCGACTTCACCGGTGCCGCCCTGCGGCGGGCGGTCGAGCACGGGGTAGCCCGGGTGATCTTCGTAGGCATGGCAGGCAAGCTCACGAAGCTCGCGGCCGGCGTGCTGATGACGCACTACACGCGGTCGAAGATCTCCACCTCCCTGCTCGGCGACATCACCCTCGCCGCAGGGGGAGAGGACGAGCTGGCCGCGCGGGTATCGGAGGCGAACACGGCACGGCACGCCTTCGAGCTGTGGGATGAGGCCGGGGTGCTGACGGCGGCGGCCGGGGAGCTGTGCCGTCGCGCGGCCGAGGTCATGAGCAGGTTCTGCGCGGAAGCGGCCGCCGCGGAGCCGGGGCAATCCTCAGCGGCCCGCCAGGTTCCCGCGGGAGTCGGCCGGGTTTCCCCGGCGGGCCTGCCTCCCTCGATTCAAGTGATCATGGTGGATTTCAGTGGTCGCGCGAAGGTTGCCGCGTATCCGGAGAGCGCCGCATGACTCAAGAGGTCACTGTGATCGGCTGCGATGGCAGCCCGCTCGCGCCGCAAGCGGCCGCAGCGCTCGCGCTCGCGTCCCGCGTGGCAGGGGCGCACCGCCAGCTGGACGCGGTCGACCTGCCGCCAGCCGTCCCGCAGATCGAGATTACCCGCCTCGAACCAGCGCTCGATGAGATCTGCCATGGGCCTGGCCCGGTCGCCGTGCTCGCCTCTGGCGACCCGGGGTTTTTCGGGATCGTCCGGGCGCTGCGGGCCAGAGGCGTCGCACCGAAGGTAATCCCGGCCGTCTCCTCGGTGGCGCTCGCGTTCGCCAGGCTCGGCCTGAACTGGGACGATGCCCTGGTGCTTTCCGCCCATGGCCGCGACGCCCTGCCGGTACTCGCCGCCGCGCTAGCGCACCCCAAGGTCGTCATTCTTACCGGACCTGGCGCCGGCGCTCCGCAGCGGTTCGTCGGCGAGCTGCTCGCCGCGGGCAGGAAGGTATACGCGGCCGAGTGCCTCGGGACCGCGGACGAGCGGGTCACCGAGCAGACTGGCGCACCTGGCTGGGAACTGGCGGAGATCAAGACACCGAATGTGCTCGTCGCCGTGGATCCTGCCGCGGGCGGTGGGGCTGCGGGCGGTGGGGCCGCGGGCCATGCGGCGTCCGGCGCGGACGGTTCCGGTGAGCCGGGCTGGCTGGCCGGACACGCCGGGGCGCCCCCCGGCTGGGCCCTGCACGAGGGCGCGTTCGAGCACAGGGATTCGATGATCACGAAGGCCGAGGTCCGTGCGGTCGTGCTCGCCAGGATCGGCCCGGGTCCTGGCCGCATCGTCTGGGATATCGGGGCGGGCTCCGGCTCGGTCGCGGTTGAATGCGCGCGGTTCGGCGCCTTCGCGGTAGCGGTCGAGTCCGATCCAGCCCAGTTCGCCCGCATCCGGCGGAACGCCACCGCACACGGGGTCTACGTGCGTGTCGCCAGGGGCCGCGCGCCCGGGGCTCTCGCGGATCTGCCCGCGCCTGACGCGGTATTCGCCGGCGGCGGTGACGATGAGGTGATCGCGGCCGCGATCCGCCTTGGCAACCCGGCCCGCGTGGTGGTGACGCTTGCCTCCCTGGACCGGGTGCGGAGCGTCCGCGACCTGCTCGCCGGGTCGGGCTACCGGGCCGACGGGGTTCAGCTCCAGGCGTCCCGGCTGGCTGGCCTGCCGGGCGGCTCCGTGCGGCTCGCCGCGGCCAACCCGGTGTTCGTGATCTGGGGGGAGCGCACCGGATGAGCTCAAGCACCCGTGATCCGGGCCCGCCCGGCGACAGAGCACCTCGCCAGGGAGCCGGCGAACTGCGTGGATGTGGCAGCACTGTAGCCCTGACTACAGCGCTGCCACATCCACGCACCTGCAAGAGCGATCTAGTCATATGCCTTTTGACAGGATTTGCGGGGGAGTGGGCGTGATCGGCCTCATCGCGGTCACCGCATCCGGGCGCCACGCGGCAGGCCTGCTGGCGTCGGCCTGGCCGGATGCCCGGCGCTATCCGGGTCCGGCAGCGGACGCACTTCCGCGCGCGTTCTCCGAATGCGACGGCATCGTGTGCTTCCTCGCGGTCGGTGCCGCCGTGCGCCTGATCGCGCCGTTGCTGCGCGGCAAGGAATCCGATCCGGGTGTCGTATGCGTGGACGAGGCGCTGCGCTACGCCGTCGCGCTGACAGGGGGGCACGGCGGCGGCGCGAACGCGCTCGCCCGCCGGGCCGCCGCCGCGCTCGGCGCCGAGCCCGTGATCACGACGGCGAGTGATGCGACGAGCAGTGTCGGGCTCGACGACTTCGGCGCGGATCTCGCCTTTGTGATCGAGCCAGGCAGCGACCTCGCCGCGGTCGGCGCTGCCATCCTCTCTGGGGAGCGTGTCACGTTCTCCATGGACGCGGGCGACGAACCGGGGGAGTTTCCTGAGTGGCAGGAGCGGCAGGGGCGGGGCGGGCGACGGGATGGGCCACAGGAGCCGGAGCGGCAGGGGCGGGGCGGGCGACGGGAGGGACCACAGGAGCCGGAGCGGCAGGAGTCGCCAGAGAGGGAGGAGTTGCCTGAGTGGCAGGAGCGGGGGAAGTGGCCCGAGTGGCCGGTGCCGCCGCTGCCGCCCAGCGTCGTGCGCACGGATGAGCCCGAGCCCGCCGTGCCCGCGATCATCGTGACCGATCGGCTCCGCTATCGCGGCGCTAATACCGAAATGACGGATAAATCCGGCAATCGGGATAGTGGGAGAGGTAGCAGTGGGAGAGGCTACGGTGGCGGCGCGCGAGACGGCGCGGTCAGGCAGGCCCCGCATGTGGTCTACCGCCCCCCGTCCCTCGTCGTCGGCGTCGGGGCTAGCCGAGGCGTGAGCGGGGCCGAGGTGGGAGCGCTGATCGATGCGGCGCTTGCGACCGCAGGGCTCTCCCCGCGCAGCGTCCGGCTGCTCGCAACCGTCGACCGCAAAGCCGACGAGCAGGGCCTGCTCGATGCCGCGGCCGAGCGCGGCTGGAAGGTCGTCACATTCCCCGCGGCAGAGCTAGCCCGGATCCCGGTGCCGAACCCAAGCGAGATCGTACGCTCCGCAACGGGCACCCCGAGCGTCGCCGAGGCCGCCGCGCTCCTGGCCGCTTCCGCGGGGGGTATCGGGGGGTTGTCCCCCCTGGCTGGTACTGCGGGGGGGAACGGAGGGTCGCCCCCCCTGGCTAGCACCGCGGGGGGTATCGGGGGGTTGTCCCCCCCGGCTGGTACCGCGGGGGGGAACGGAGGGTCGCCCCCCCTGGCTAGCACTGCGGGGGGTATCGGGGGGCAAGCGTCGCACCCCCTGGCTGATGCCGCGGGTGGCGACTCCGCGGTGGCGCAGGCCGCGGTGGCGCAGGCCGCTGATCTCGTGGTGACCAAGCGGGCAAGCGCCCATGCCACGGTTGCGGTCGCCAGACGCAGGCCGCGGGGGCGCCTGGCCCTGGTCGGCATCGGACCTGGAGCCAGGGACCTGATGACGCCGCGCGCCGTTGCCGAACTGCGGCGGGCCAGCGTGGTGGTCGGGCTCGGCCAGTACATCGACCAGGTCGCCGATCTGCTGCGCCCTGGCACGCGGGTACTCGCGAGCGAGCTCGGCCAGGAACGTGAGCGAGCCGCCACGGCGGTGGCGCAGGCCAGCGCTGGACGTGCCGTCGCGCTTATCGGCTCGGGGGACGCGGGAATCTACGCTATGGCCAGCCCTGCGCTCGAGCGCGCCGACGCCTCGCTCGACGTGGTCGGCGTGCCGGGCGTTACGGCGGCCCTCGCGGCCGCGGCCGTGCTCGGCGCGCCGCTTGGGCACGATCACGTCGTCATCTCGCTGTCCGACTTGCACACCCAGTGGGAGGTGATCGAGCGCAGGATCAGGGCGGCAGCCGACTCCGACCTGGTGGCCTGTTTCTACAATCCGGCAAGCCGCGGCAGGACCTGGCAGCTCGGCCGCGCACTCGCGATCCTCGCCGCGCGCAGGCCCCCGGACACCCCGGTCGGCTGGGTCAGGGACGCGTCCAGGCCGGCTCAGCGGATCACGCTGGGCACCCTCGCCGACTCCGACCCTGGCCAGGCGGACATGCACACGCTCGTCGTGGTCGGCTCGTCCCGCACGCGCGTCATAGGCGGCCGGATGGTCACCCCGCGCGAATATCAATGGAGCCGGACGTGAAGCCCCCCGCGGGGGGTCGCGGGGGGTCGTCTCCCCAGGCCAGCAGCGTGACGCTTCCCACGGCGCGAACATCGATGATTCCTAACGGGAGCGCGGTGGCGGTCATCACCGACGGATGCGTGGGCTGTGGCGCGTGCATACTCACCTGTCCCGAGCACGCGATCCGGCCCGTAGCCGCGTCTTCGCCGGGGGTGCCGGGCAAGCTCGTCGTGCTCGGCAGTCACTGCACCGGCTGCGCTGAGTGCGTCGAGATCTGCCCGGCCGACGCGATCGGACTGGAGGTGCTGATGTGACGGCAAGCCCCGGGAATGAGCAATCCGCGGCGAGGGGGGAGCGCTCGCCTGCAGGGGTTCTCGGGTCGCCGGGGTCCTCGAGCGCCGTGCCCTCCGGGGCCAGCATCGAGGCGGCGTCGTACCGGATCCTGCGGTCGCGCCTCGACCTCAGTCACCTGCCCGCGCTTAGCCGCGCGGTAACCGAACGCGTCATCCACGCGAGCGCCGACTTCGATTACGCCACCGATCTCGTGTGTGACGAGGCCGCGCTCGCCGCGGGGGTCGCCGCGCTCGCCGCGGGCGCGCCTGTCATCGCCGATGTCGCGATGGTCGCGGCAGGGATCACCGGCTGGGCTGGCCTGGGGGGGCACAGTGCTTCCCCGGGGGGCGC
>WNFD01000480.1_pt1 | contig 62603 bp, 69 predicted proteins | sample 5400491 | NCBI WGS metagenome assembly WNFD01 (sample SAMN13153343, study PRJNA577476) | soil metagenome | isolation source: 120 cm saprolite under Douglas fir tree site 2 hole 2 replicate 2 | place: USA:California | collected 2015-04-18 | reverse complement strand
AGCCTGGGGGGGCGACCCCCCAATACCCCCCGCCGAACTCGCCGACCTGAACGCCGCCCTGGCCGACCGGATCAGCGTGCTCGTCGGTCAGTCGGGGGTCGGCAAGTCGACCCTTGTCAACGCCCTGATCCCGGACGCGGGGAGGGCGGTGGGCGTAGTGAATCCTGTGACCGGGCGGGGCAGGCACACGTCCTCCTCGGCGGTCGCCCTGCGGCTGCCCGCGGACGGCGGGCCTGGAGACATCGGGCACGGGGATAGCGGGCACGGCGTCGGCTGGCTCATCGACACACCGGGTCTGCGTGGCTTCGGCCTCGGCTACGTCTCGCCGGAACGCGTGATCGCAGCGTTTCCCGATCTCGCCGATGGCGCGGCCGCGTGCCCGCCCGGTTGCGGCCATCTGCAGCCCGGCTGCGCTCTCGACGACTGGGTACGCGAGCATGGCGGCACCGCACGGCTCGACTCACTGCGCCGCCTGCTGCGCAGTCGCGACGGGACAGAAGCTAGCTGACCGCGCTTTCCGCCAGTGCTGGTCTGAGTCGCGGGAAAGGAAGCCGTCATCGGCCAGGTGCTGCGTAAGGCCTGATTGTCGTGCGACGCGAGGCAGGACGGACCGCCTCGCCAGCACATGCGACGACGCCGCCCCTCGCCGGCATGGCACGGTAGACGGTACCGTTGCCCGGCATGGCGGGTTACGACGACGACCTGCGTTTCGCGCACGTCCTCGCCGACGCGGCGGACGACATCACCACCCGGCGGTTCCGGGCGCTCGACCTGCGGGTCGAGACCAAGCCCGACCTCAGCCCGGTGAGCGATGCTGACCACGCGGCCGAGGAATCGCTACGGAACGTGATCAGACGTGCCCGTCCTCGCGACGCGGTGCTCGGCGAGGAGCACGGCAGGACCGGGGCAGGACCGCGGTGCTGGGTCGTGGATCCCATCGACGGGACGAAGAACTACGTGCGGGGCGTTCCGGTGTGGGCGACGCTGATCGCGCTGATGGTCGGCGAGGAAGTCGTCGTCGGCGTAGCTTCCGCTCCGGTGCTCGGCCGCCGCTGGTGGGCGGCCCGTGGCGGCGGCGCCTGGACCGGGCGCGGGCTCACCAAGGCGTCCCCGTGCCGCGTGTCGGGAGTGACGAAGCTGGAAGACGCCTCGTTCTCCTACTCGAGCCTGACAGGCTGGGAAGCGCAAGGCAGGCTGCCCGGCTTGCTAGGACTGACACGCTCGGTCTGGCGGACTCGCGCGTACGGGGATTTCTGGTCCCACGTCCTGGTCGCCGAGGGATCGGTGGACATATCCGCCGAGCCGGAGGTCTCACTCTGGGATCTGGCAGCCCTCCAGGTGATCGTCGAGGAGTCCGGCGGCACGTTCACGGACGTGAGCGGTGCATCGAGACCGGACGGCGGAAGCGTCATCTGCACGAACGGGCACCTGCACGACGAGGTGCTCGCCCGCCTGAGCGCGATCACAGCCTGAGACTGCCTGACCCTCGGCCTGGGCACGAAGGTCCCTTGAGGCACTCCGTGCATTCAAGTCACCTTCCTCCAGACGGACGGTTATCCCGGCGGGGCGGGGTTGCCGGGCGGGCTGACCGGGAAAGTGAGTGTGGTCAGCGCCGGGAGGGCCGTCGTCGGGGACTTGCCCTCTGGCGCGGTTTCGCCGATGCTGGTCTGCAAGGTGTCACAAGTTCACAAGCAACCCGCCGACCGGCGCCGCGGCCATCCCGGGAGTGTTTTGATCATGAAAGTACGCGACGGCATGACCAAGCTGGTCCTGACCATCGGGCCCGCGCATACGCTGCGCGAAGCCGCCCGCATGATGTCGGCGCGCCACGTCGGTGCCGCCGTCGTGATCGACCCGGAGCACGCGGGGGTGGGCATCCTGACCGAGCGCGACATCCTGGACTCGCTCGGCGCGGGCCAGGACCCGGATGCCGAGCTCGCGGATCATCACCGCACCGGCGACCTCGTGCTCGCGACACCTGAGTGGACATTGGAGCAGGCCGCCGCCGCCATGGTGCGCGGGGGGTTCCGCCATCTCGTCGTCGTCGAGGGGCAGCATGTCACCGGCCTGCTCTCGATGCGGGACATCGTGCGGTGCTGGTCGGAGGTGCGCGTACCCGCGCAAGGGGAGCACGCCACGGCCACCGCCTGAGCACAGGGGATCGATGCGAAGATTAAAGTGAGGCACCATGCGGCTCTCGGGCGCGGTGGTGCTTGTCACCGGGGGATCCTCCGGTATCGGTGCGGCGATCGCCCGGGAAATGGCTGCCGCCGGCACTAGGCTGCTGATCGCAGGGCGGGATGGCACGCGGCTGAGGGACCTGGCGGCCGAGACGGGCGGAGTTGCCCTTGAAGCCGACCTCGCGGCACCCGGCGGGCCTGCCGCGCTCGCTGCGGCGGCCCTGAGGGCGTCTGCGGCACTGCGGGGGGGAGCGCTGTCGGCTTCCCCGGCTCTCCGAGCCTCGGTAGCGCAGTCGGCCTCCCCGGCTCTCCGAGCCTCGGCACCGCTGTCGGCTTCCGCCCTTCCCCATGGCGGCGCCCCGGTGCCGGCTTTCCCCGCCTCAGCTCCCGCCGCGGTCCCGTGGCCGGATTTCCCCGTTGCCAACGGCCCGGCCCCGCGGGCCGGGCCCGCCACCCTGTCTGGTAAGGCGCAGGGCGGTATCGACATCCTGATCAACAACGCTGGCCTCGGCTGGTCGGGGGCGCTCGACGAGATGCCCGCGGCGAAGGTGGATGAGCTTGTCACGGTGAATCTCACCGCGACTATGCATCTGACCAGGCTGCTGCTGCCCGGCATGGCCGCACGCGGCCGGGGCCGGGTGATATTCATCTCCTCGATCGCCGGCGTCACCGGGGTCCGCGGAGAGGCTGTGTACGCGGCGACAAAGGCCGGGCTGAGCTGTTTCGCCGAGAGCCTGCGTTACGAGCTGAAGGGCCGCGGGGTCGGGGTCTCGGTGATCGTTCCCGGAGCGATCGATACGCCGTTCTTTGACCGGCGGGGCAAGCCCTACCAGCGGAAGTGGCCAGCTCCCATCCCCGCACAGCGCGTCGGCCGAGCCGTGCTTATCGCGGCTGAACGGGAGCGCGCCGCGGTCTACGTGCCCCGGTGGATGCGCTTCCCCGCCTGGTTGCACGGGGCGGCTCCCGCCGCGTTCCATGCTCTGGCCAGCAGGTTCGGGTAGGCGGGGCGATCCGGGTGGCCAGGCGGTCCCCGCGGCCAGGCGCTTCGGGGGGTGCTGTGCCCCTCACTTAGCGCTGGCATCGTTGCCCAGCTGAGCGCGACGCCGATCGCGGAAAGTGTCAGAGCCACCCCGTAGCGTGCGCCGCATGAGCCAACACCGGATGAGCCAGCCACAGAGTAACTGCCAGTGCCAGATGTGCGAAGCCGAGGCCACCACGGGCCTGGGCCATGACTCGTACATGTGCTCGATCGCCGACCGTGTCCGCCGGAACGGATGGGCGGTGCCGACCGTGTTCGGCGACGAGACGGGACCCCCATGGGCCTATACCGTCGGGATCTGGCATACATACGGCGGCCCGGAACTTGCCATGTTCGGCGGCCCGGTCGAGGGCATGATGGGGATCATCAACTCGATCGGGCGGCGCATCGCCGAGGGCGCCATGGTCGGAGTCGGCGACCAGTTAGATGATGCCTGCGGCTACCCGCTCGCGATCCGGCCCGTGCACCTGAGCTGGCGCATGACCAGCATGTTCGCTGTCTCGGACAGCTTCTACGGGTGGGTCAGGCCCGCCTGCCTCCAGGTCGTCTGGCCGGATCGCGGCAGTCGCTTCCCCTGGGAGCCTGGATTTGATCCCGCGTTCGAGGGGGATCAGCCGTTCCTGTGGCTGCCCCGCGACGATCACCCGCCCGGATCCTGGACGCGGCTCGACGGCCCGCCAGGATGAAGATAGCAGCGGAGTCAGCCGAATACTCACCGTGCCCACTTTCCGCACACAGTTAACGCGGAGTTGATTCACAGCCGATGAGCTTTGGGTCTAGCGTACCTCGTGCTGCTCGGGCTCGCCGTCGCTCGTACGTCCGCCGGGCTGGCCGTGCATACGACGGTTTCCTTCGCGGGCTACGTGGCAGGCACGGCGCTCGGCGTGCGGATCACCGGGCGCGGGGAGGCCCGCGGATCCGCTGGCGGACCGGGGAGCGGCCCGGGGAGCGGCAGGGCATGGCCTGCGCACGTCACCGCGGCGCTCGTCACTGAGCTGGTGCTCATGGCCCTGTTCACCGCAGGATGGGAGATCAGCGGCGCAAGCCCGGCGGGATCAGCGCAGCTCCTGCTGCTCGCGGCGGCGGCGGCGGCGATGGGCACGCAGACCGCGGCGGTGCGGAGCCTGGGGCTGGCGGAGATCTCCACGACCTACCTGACCGGGACGCTGGCCGGCGTGATCACCGCGCTCGTCACCCCGGACCGGTCGGCCCGGCGGCGGGCGCGGGTCGGCCTGCGGCGCCCTGGGGCGCTGCTCGCGCTCGCCGCCGGAGCCGGGCTCGGCGGCTTGCTGATCGCCACCGCGGCGACTGTGCTGCCGGTGGTACAGCTCGCCGTCCTCATCGCGGTCATCGCGATCGGGGCACGCAACTCGCGGACCCGGCCACGCGAGGTGCGGCGCGGCCGGCCGGCCGCCGGGTGACGCGTGGCTGACGCTCAGGTGGAGCTGGCCATGGCCTTGGCGTGGGCGCTGAGTAGCTGGGCCGTGCTGTTCGACGCGTTGCCTGCTTCGTTATCCCAGGTGATCCGGTAACCGTCATAGTTGGGGTAGAAGGAGCCGTCGTCGACCCGGGAGGTCAGCAGCCAGAACTGGTCCCCGGCGCCCCCGTTGGCGAGGACCGCTGCTGTCCACGCGGTGTAACCGGCGTCGCGTGTCGCCACGTCGGGGACGCCCTGTGACGCGTTCAGCGCCAGGCCGTACTCCTCGAGCACGACCGGCTTGCCGGCCGCCTTGCCGTCGGCGATGTGGCTGGTGATCCACGTCGTGCCCCAGACGGCGGGATCCGTGCCTGGCTTGTTCGACGGGTTCTCCCCCCACCCCTGCGGATACAGGTGCACCGTGCCGTAGTCAATGGTGGGCATGGCGATGAAGTCCTTCCACCGGTCGCCCTCGTAGGTCGAGTACGGGTAGTCGAAGTTGGCCGGGTCGCCGTAGAAGCCCTCGTCCCCCACTGCCACGAGCTGACGGGGCGCGAGCTCCTTGATGAACTCGCTTGTCTCCTTGACCCACGTCAGCAGTCTCGCGCCGGTCTTCTCGCTGCGGCTGCGCGGCTCGTTGGCGAGCTCGAACGTCATGATCGTCGGGTCCTCGTTGTAACGGAGCCCGGTGTAGGGGTTGCGCCTGCGGATCACGAACTTGGCGTAGGCCCGGTAGCAGTCCTGGATCGCCTTGGTGTTGTAGAACAGGTCGTGATTGACACCGGTGCTGTAGGTGTCGTCGGGCAGGCCGAGGAACCACGTCACGTACTGCCGCATGCCCCCGTAGTCGGGCCAGTTGTTGACCAGGGCGAGCACCAGCCGGATGCCGAGCTGCCCGGCCTTGTAGATGGCATAGTCAAGTGAGTCGAACGCGGGCTCGTTGTAGACAAACGGCGCGGATTGCAGCGGGATGTAGCCGTTACCTGACCCGTCCGCGAACGCCCACGCCCGCACCACGGCCATCCCCATGTTCGAAGCGTCGTTCAGCGCGTTGTCGATCATGTAGTGCGACTGCTGGTGGAGGTAGTAGGTGTTGGTGCCGCCAAACCGGAACGGCTTACCGGCAATGGCGAAGCTGCCGTTGCGCACCTTGACGAAATCGCGCGGGCGCGCTGGGAAGACGCTGCGCGACTGGGCAAGAACGTCGGACGTAGCGGCGGCGGCAGGAACGGCGGCCGCGCCAGCCACGAGTCCGGCCGCGCCGGCGACGGTGCCGGCGACGGTTCCTGCCAGCACGCTCCGGCGCGTCGCACCGCGACCGGAGTCATCCGAACCTTGAACGGGCCTGACAGCCATGTCAAACCTCCAGGGAGGGCCAAGCCGACCGGGCGCTCGCCCGGTAGCAGGGGAACAGACGGCGGGGAGCGCCTTGACACCCCCCTCGCGTACCTGAGATCGAATCACTAGACCGGTTTAGCGTCAATAGATCGAAGCCCATCCGCAACATCCATATACCGGTTTAGGCAGAGTGGGAGGCAGCCGGGATCACGCAACGTGAAACATTCTCTGACCGTACCCAATTGTAGCCGTGCGACTACTGGTGAACAGCTGGCTGGCCGCCCGCAGCGTCTGCCACGACCGTCTTGTCAGGCTACGGTAACAAGGAGTCACCGTTCCGCCGGGCACGGCTCAGAACTTCCCGGATCCCGCAGATAGCGATCTTCAACTGGAGTATTAGCCTATGGACGTGGATGTACCCATCGCATGCAGCCTCACCGAGACGGCCGCCCGGTCCCAGCTGGACGAGTGGCGCAGCATCCTGGCCGCCGGCATCGCCGCAACCGATCGCGTCTCGCCCACCGAGCTCGGCTTCCGGCTGCGAGACGACCTCGCCGACGTCGAAGCTCTCATCCGGCTGGCGCGGCGCGAGCAGGCATGCTGCCCCTTCTTCGGGTTCGCCCTCCGGATCGAGGCGGCAGCGGTCACGCTGACCGTCTCGGTGCCCCCCGACGCCACGCCAGTCCTTGACCAGTTCGCCCAGTTCATGACCTGACGGCCGACATTGGCAACGGGCGGCGCCCGCCCGCCTCAGCGTCCGCTAGGCCGCGGCGGGGGCGCCCAGTCCGCCGACGATCTGGGGGGACGCGAGCCAGCCAGCGGGAAGTTCCGCCCTGGCCGTTTTAATGATATTTGCCTTACTTGTCACTATTAATACGATTTTCATATATTCCACTCTTGGATCGCCGCTATTCCGGCATTGGCCGGGCACCGGTTATTATCAGCAGTGCACGGCCTGCGAATTCCGACAGCAGGAACTCGCAGGTGGCAGCCGCTTGGCTGGGGCGGCTGATGCTTTGGGCATCCGCAAGCCCTGCCCGGCAAAGCTTCTGGCGCCCGGCAGGGTCCCGTCCAGGAGGTAGCTGCCATGTCCGCTGACAAGCCCGGTAACCGCGAGCACGACCACAAGCCAGAGTCGGCCGCGCAGACGCCACAACCCGCGAAGCGCGGGGCCCGCCTCAACCGGCGGTCCCTGCTGCGCAGAGCCGCCGTGGGCGGCACGCTCGTGGCCGGATCGGCGGTGGTGCACGAGACCACTGCCTCACCCGGCCAGGCCGCCGCACCGGCCGCCGGGTGCCGCACGGTGCGTCCGGCGCAGATTGCCGACGGCACGCTCGATCCGACCTCCGTGCCGAAGTACGTGACGGCGCTGCCCATCCTGGCGGCCATGCCGCGCACCGCGACGGTCGACCACGCGTCTATCGACTTCTACTCGATCGCGGCACAGCAGTTAACGCAGCAGATACTTCCTACGGGATTCCCGGCGTCAACGGTGTGGGGCTACGGGTCGCTGTCGAGCTCAGGCTCGTTCCACGCTCCGGCGTTCCCCATCGAAGCCCAGGCCGGCCGCCAGGTGCGGGTGCGGTGGGCGAACCAGCTCGTGGACAGCAGCGGCAACTTCCTGCCGCATATCTCCACGGTGGATCCGGCCCTGCGCTGGCCCAGCCCGCCGGGCGGGACTGCCCGCAGGGACACCCGCGCCTCCTTCACCTCCACGCCGCGGCCCTACACCGGGCCCATCCCCCTCGTGACCCACCTGCACGGGGCGCACGTCCAGCCGGACAGCGACGGCTACCCGGATGCGTGGTACCTTCCCCAGGCTCGCGACATTCCGGCCGGGTACGCGACGGCCGGCAGCTTCTACCACTCCATGATGGAAGCGTTCGAGAACCGGGTCGGCTTCGGCTGGCAGCCGGGGACGGCCGTATTCCAGTACGCCAACGACCAGCGGGCCACCGCGATGTGGTTCCACGACCACACGCTCGGCATGACCCGGGTAAACGTGCACGCGGGTCTGGCGGGATTCTTCTTCCTCCGCGGCGGCCCGGCCGACCTGCCGGCCGGAGTGCTGCCGGGACCCAGCCCGAAGCGCGGCGACCCGCCGGGAACCAGGTACTTCGAGATCCCCATGGTGATCCAGGACCGGTCGTTCAGCAACGACGGCTCCCTGTTCTCCTGGAACCCGGAGTCCTTCGGCAACATCATGGTCGTCAACGGCCGGAGCTGGCCGGAGCTGACCGTGGAACCGCGCCGCTACCGCTTCCGGATACTCAACTCCTGCAACGCGCGCACGCTCATCATGAAGATCGTCACCGATCCGCTGGCGGCCCGGCCGGCCACGGCCGCGCTGCCGATCTGGTACATCGGCGCCGACGGCGGCTTCCTGCCGGCCCCCAGGCAGTCCGACCGCATCCTTCAGCACGTCTGGGAGCGTGTCGACATCATCGTCGACTTCACCGGAATCAAGGCGGGGACGGCCTTCTACCTCATCAACGAGGGACCCGACCAGGCCTTCAACGGCCTCGACGACCGGGGGGTCTCCGACCCCGGCACCACCGGGCAGGTCATGAAGTTCGTGGTGGGCACGCTCAGCTCGAAGGACGCGACCGTGCCGCCCGACCACCTGACCCTGCCGCCGTTCGCCCCGCTCGGGGCGGCGGACAGCACCCGGCAGATATCGCTCAGCCCGCTGGCGTGGGCCGACCCGATCTCGGAAGTGCCCAGGATCAACACCACCGAGATCTGGGAGCTGACCAACTTCACCGCGGACGCGCACCCCATCCACATCCATCAGGTCGAGTTCGAGGTGGTCAACCGGCAGCCGAACGGCGGGGCCGTCACGCCGCCCGAGGCCTGGGAGACAGGCACCAAGGACACGGTGATCGCCTATCCGGGCGCGGTCACCCGGTTCAAGGCGCATTTCGACATCCCCGGCCGCTACGTGTACCACGGCCGCATCGCCGATCACGAGGACAACGAGATGACGCGGCCCTACATGGTCGTGTCCGATCAGGTAACCGCGTAAATGTAGACGATTTTCCCTACCCGGAATTTGATCCGGTCCCTGATGAGGTGCTCTGTGGTGCGCGGCAGGGACAGCGCGAGCGCGCGCACGTCGTGAACGGTGATCACGGGACTGCTGGCTACAGCTCGACCTGGCCGGTCACGCAGGTGACCGTGCCGCCGCCGACCCAGATCGTGCCATCAGGATCACGCGAGATCTGAACGCGGCCGGCGCGGCCGAGCGCGGTTCCCTGGCTCACCACGTACGGGGCGTCCGCCCGGCCGGTCCGCAGCAGCCATTGCGCGAGCGAGGCGTTCAGGCTCCCTGTCACCGGGTCCTCGACCGTAGCGCCGTCCTTCGGGAAGAACGCCCGCACCTCGAACGCCTGCTGCGATCCCGGCGGGTACGGGCCGACGACACCCACGACGCGGTCCACGAAGCCGGGGCGCAGCGCGAGGACAGCGTCGGCGCTCGCGAGCATGACGGCTATCCACCCCGGGCCGTTGTCGGCCCACTCGGCGGCCAGGATCTCGGCGCGGCCGATGTTCAGGATGCCCGCGACCTGCTGCACAAGCGATTCCTCCACGGGCCCGGAACGCAGCAACGGCGGTGCGGCGAACGCCAGCCCGGCCGCGGTCTGGCGCACCGGGACCAGCCCTGCCGCGCACTCTTGCACGATCACGCCGGCCTGCTTGCCCGCCCGGCTGGCCGCCGGGGCGGCCGACAGCCACGCATGGCACGTTCCCAGCGTCGGATGCCCGGCGAAGGGCAGCTCGGAGACCGGCGTGAAGATCCGGACCAGGTAGTCCGCGTCCGCGTGGGCCGGGGGGAGCACGAACGTGGTCTCCGAGAGGTTCATCCAGTGCGCGAACCTTTGCATGTCACCGGTGTGGAGACCCTCGCCGTCCAGCACGACGGCAACCGGATTCCCGTAGTAGGGCGTGGCACTGAAGACGTCAACCTCGAGGAACGGACGCAGCACGCCACCGAGTGTGCCACACGCGGCGCGGGCCAAGACGCCGGTCCGGCGCAAGGCACAGCCGAAGCCCCAGCCCAGACCTGCCGATTTCCAGGATTTAGCAGCCTAACGGGAGCGCGGTGGCGGCACGGTGACGTCACTTTCTACACGGCCCGTGACCACATCCCGCCCATATCGGACACGATCATGGTGATAGCGTGGAGAAAGTGGCTTCGCCGCCTTGATGATCGCGCCACCCTGCTCCCGTCCGGACAGTGCTAACCGGGGGACGGCCCCTCGGGGGGGGTGGCCGAACTCGGCTCCGCAGATCCACCTTGACGATCGTGCCACCCCGCTCTCGTTCGGGATAAAGGGCACTGACGTGCGGGCCGGGGACGAGTGCCATGGGATGATCTGGCGGTGCGCCGGTGTTTGGGTATATAGTCGAGGTCGGCGGAGTTTTCTTCGCCACTGCGGGCCGCAGCCTCTGTGAGAGGGCCCAGAACGGCACCGTCGCCCCCCGGGCAAGGCTGGGCGCGGATGTAGAGCCTCTGCTGATGTACTGGACTTCTCCGCAGTCTGGGCTTTTCTGAAGCGCTGGACTTTTCAGCGGCATTCGCTTCCCAAGCGCCGCGCGCGTATTCGCGTACGCCGACACGGTGCTTCTTCTGGCGTATCTACATTTACGCCGCACCCCCCGAAAGGAAATTATTTATGACAACCATGACCGGACAGCGTGCGGACAGCCCGCCCGCTGCCAGGGCCCCGGAGAGCCCTGCGGTCCCCATGTCGGGCATCGTCGACGTCAGCGACAGCAGCGCGTTCGTCCGCACCAGCGGCTACCAGGCGGGCCCGGATGATGTCTACCTGTCTATCGCCCAGGTCCGCGAGTACGGGCTGCGCAAGGGCGATCATGTTGAGGGGACCTCCCGGGGCCCCGCTCGCCAGGACGGGGCGCGTCAGGACAGGACGCGCCAGGGTACCGCTCGCCAGGGCGCCGCTCGCCAGGGCGCCGCTCGCCAGGACAGGGCGCGGGAGAAGTTCGGCGCGCTTGCCCGCCTGGATTCCGTCAACGGCATGGCGCCGTGGCAGGCGAAGACACGCCCCGACTTCGCCAGGCTGACACCCCTGTACCCGCAGGAGCGCCTTCGGCTGGACTCTGGTCCCGCATCGCCGACGGCCCGGATCATCGACCTGGTGAGCCCGGTCGGCAAGGGCCAGCGAGGTCTCATCGTATCCCCGCCGAAGGCCGGCAAGACGATGGTGCTCCAGGCGATCGCCGCGGCGATCGCCGCCAGCCATCCCGAGGTGCACCTGATGGCAGTGCTCGTCGGCGAGCGGCCAGAAGAAGTCACGGACCTGCTGCGTTCGGTGCGCGGCGAGGTCATCTTCTCCACCTTCGACCAGGCCGCAGCCGAGCACGTCATGGTCGCGGAGCTGGCGATCGAACGGGCTAAGCGCCTGGTCGAGCTTGGCCGCGACGTCGTCGTGCTCCTCGACTCCATCACCAGGCTCGGCCGGGCCTACAACCTCGCCGCCGCGCCAGGCAGCCGCATCCTCTCCGGCGGAGTCGCGGTGAGCGCGCTGCACCCGCCCCGCACGTTCCTCGGCGCCGCCCGCAACATCGAGGACGGCGGTTCCCTGACGATCCTGTCCACCGCGCTTGTGGACACCGGCTCGCAGATGGACAACGTGTTCTTCGAGGAGTTCAAGGGGACAGGGAACATGGAACTCCGGCTGCGCCGCGACCTCGCGGAAAAGCGCATCTTCCCCGCGATCGACGTGGCCCCGTCGGGTACCCGCCGCGACGACCTGCTGATGTCGGCCGACGAGCGCACCGCCGTCGGCACGCTACGGCGGCTGCTGGCCGGGCTCGATCCCCAGCAGGCAGTCGAACTGCTGCTGCGCAAGATACGCGAAACCTCGTCGAATGCCCATCTGCTCCGCCAGGTCCAGCGCGGATCCCAGCTGTCCTGACGGGCTGCCCGGCGGTCACGATGAGCTTGCCGGGCGCGGCGGCGCGGGCGGGGCCGGGCGCGGCGGCGCGGAGCGGCGCCGTCTTGATCTAGTACGGCTTAATTCGGCAGCACATCGCGGTTCGCTGCGGCTCGCGCTGCTCGCTATCGGGCGGCTGCCGAGTCGATGAGACGCTCGGCTTCATCGAGGGCTAGGTGCCAGGGGTAGGTCGCGATGAGATTGGCGCCGGTGTGGGGCTTGTGGGGCTCGACGCCATCGGGGCCGATCAGGATGCGGACGCCTTCGCGGCGCAACTCGTCGATACTGCGGCGGTACGGGGCGCGGGTGGCTAGTGCGGAGTTGACGAAGGGCAGGACGATGATCGGGGTACGCATGCCGGTTGCCTCGGCGAGGATGCCTAGGGCGTAGGTGTCGCTGATGCCCTGCGCGCCTGCGCCGCACACGATCAACGACAGGAAGCGTCCGGGCTGGGTCACCGGGCAGGCCCGAGCTGACTTGCAAACTCCCGACCTTGTCGTTTGATCCCGACGGGAACGTGGTGACCAGATCGCGGACAAGCCGGTGAGCGGCGGGACGTCCGGCGATCTCTTCGTGCGCCCTCTCCTCGGCTCGATCTTGAGTTAGGCAAGCCGACCACCCGTCTGAGCTGGACTGGAGCCGATATACGATCTTGGCGCCCCGAGCAAGATTCGAACTTGCGGCCTACTGCTTAGGAGATCGTTTCGAGCAGCGCTCTGACCTGCTCCTGCCCAGTTCAGCCGGTTTCCGCACTCCCCGTGAGTGACCCTGAATGCCCGCTATTGTCCGCCCGTTCTGGCACGCATGTGGCACGGCGCGGACATGCCGCATACCCGTCCTGCGTCTGTCGCTGGCCCAATCCACAGCCGAGTGCAGTCAGCGACACGCGGGCGATGCCCCTCTGCGGCATTGCCGTAGTGGTACTATAGGGGCATGGCCCGCGCATCGTGGAGGCACACCATGGTGACGCTGAAGGGCGAAGCGAGATGACCGCGAGAGGCACCCATGGAGTCAGGATCGAAGAGCCTTCTGGAGGTGGATACGCGTCGGAGAATCAGTCTCGGTTCGCTGGCCGAGCATGATCGTTACCTCGCAGAGGTCGAGGAAGACGGAACGATCGTCCTCACGCCAGCGGTTGTCATGTCCGCAGCAGAGGCACGCCTGCATGCTGCTACAGAGACATCAAAGAGGATAGATGAATTCCTCGACAACCCCGAGATCGGCTCTCGGCGCACCCGTCCCGGACAGTCGCGTCAAGGCTTATCATCGTCCCGCTAGGGGACTGTGAAGCCTCAAGTGAGAGCGAGAAGGGTTGGAAGCGCAATTTTCGCCAGATGCCGGGCGTGTCCTGGACGAACTGGAAAAGGATCCCGCGAAAGATCGGCTAGTCGATGCGATATGGGACATTATCGAACTGATAACGGAGCAACCGGGCTCCGCGCTGGCGCGACGCAGGGCGCTTCGGTCCGTTAAGGGTCATTCGCTTTGGCTTGTACCCGTTTCAGTCCGTCACGACGATAACCTATGGGTGGTCCTGTGGCACCCTCGCGGTGATGACGCCCTGATCGCGTACATCGGTCCCGAGGATTTCCAACCTGACCGCGCCTAACGGAGCACCGCTCGCGGCACATCAAGGGGGTGGTACTCGATCTTGGGATACGTGCTCACGCACGGCTGTCCCTGCCTGATCATCCCGCCTGCCGTCGACCCGCCCGCCAGGAGCAGGGCAAGCCGCACGGGTCAAGGTGGAGCGCCCACCGGACGAACGACCTTGACCCGTGCGGCCTGGTCTGCTGGGCTTGCCCCGGATCGATGGTGGCCGGGATGATCAGGCCCCACCCAGCCACCACGGTGCCCAGCATGCATACGGCCTCGCTGATCATCCCAGAGCCGGAGCGCCCCCGCCGGAGGCGTTATAGATCAGTCGTCGCTGGGTTATCAGCCATACGACATGCGTCTGTCTCGTCTGGGGCGGTCTCTGGTCGTCACGCTGACCTTGGCAGACGGGCGACACTCGTTCGCGGCGAGCCTGGCTGTGTCTCCCCGTCTCAACCCGTTCCATCGCGTCCCGCGCACAAATCTGTGCACAATTATGGTTACTGACCTGCAGGTTTCGCCGTTCCAATGTGCATGGAGCAGCGAGTCAGTGACCGGGGTAGCCGATTATGTACCGGTACGCGAAGGACGCCATCGATGCGTGTGCGCCCTAGCGGATGCAGTGCTGTTGCAGGTAGCTCTGGGTGAGCCTGCTCGGCGCGGCTGCCTGCAGGATTTCCCGGTCAGCATTCACGTGCCCGGTTGGCTGGACCTGCGCGGTCCACACTGTTGCGCCGTTCTGGCCAGAGGCGTAGCAGAGCCCGTTAAAGGCGGGCGGCTCTCCTGGAGGGTTCCCTTGCTGGGGCGCGTCGGCCTTGGCTTTGTATTGGCTGGCGAGGGTGGCGGTGGGCATGACGACCCACGACATCGCTACCTGGGCAGTGGTTCCCTGCCTGCGGGATGTCAGGGTGGCGCTGGCGTACTCCTTGCAGGGGTGGCGGGTCAGGAACTGCCCGACCTCGCCGGTTGCGCTCCTAGCGCAGTCTGTGCCGTAGCTCGGGTTGCTGGAGTTGACGCCGCGCGCACTGTGGAATCCGAGACCGGCAAGCGCGGCAATAGCCTGGGTAAGGTCGGCTTTTACCTGCACGGTTAAGCTGCCGCCGCTGCCTACCGAGCCGCTTAAGGACGCGCTGACGGTAACAGCCCCGATCCCGATCGCGACGGTAGCCGCTAAGCCTACGACCAGCCCGGCCTTACCTCGACGTGGCGGGGCGGGGGGCGGCGGGGCAGCTGGCGTGGCTTTACGTCGGCCGCCCGGGTTACGCACGGTAGTTCCCCGAACCGGGGTGCCGTCCTGACGAATAGTGGGTCTCCTGTAGTGCGTGCCCTCAGGTAACTGGTCCACGGACCGAAGGTAACTCCGGACAGTCTTGGTGTAAACGGGCCAATTGCTGGCCTCTGTCACTGTGCGCGTGCTCCGCCTGCTGGTCATCCCGTCGCCGTCGGCCCACCCTCTGGGCAGCGGGCCAGGCCCCACGGGCGAAGATGGAGCGCCCCACCAGACGAACGACCTTGACCGTGCGGCCCAGGCTGCTGGGCTCGCCCCGGGTCGATGGCGGACGGGATGATCAGCCCCACCCCCAGCCACTACGAACGCCCGGCTCGCGCACGTCCTTGCTGATCATCCCGGAGCCGGAGCACTCCCGCCGGAGGCTCAATGATCAGCGTATCCTCTTGGACATGTCATCCCGGGATTGTCCCCACTGCGAGGTTAAGTCGCATTTCACTCATGGGTGGGCGCAGGCCTTTCAACCCCCGCTAGAAGACCCCATGCACCCGCCTGTCGTGCGCTTTTGCGAATCATGCGACAACTGCGGAAAGCCGGTATGTGGAGTCTTCATGGAAGGTAATGATATTGAGGGCGCGGTAACCTGGCCTGTAACGGTCCGTGGAAAGAGATTCCCTGACGTACCCAAGGCCATAGGCAACGCAGCCAACGAGGCACATGCTGCCCTCGGCGCCATGGCACCGCGAGCGAGTGTCGCCATAGCACCAGCGGTAGTGGAGTCCACCGCCAAGGAATGTGGTATCAGCCACGGCCTCCTTCAGGCGAAGATTGACGAACTCGCCGCCCAGGGTCACATCAGCGAGCCCATGAGGCTTGCGGCCCATGAGATTAGGCTCGTTGGGAACGAGGTAGTGCACGGCGACTTGGTCAACGAGCCCATCAGCCTTGATGACGCTAATGAGGTCGTCGCTCTGATGGACGCAATCCTCGAACGCGTCTATCAAGAGCCAGCACGGGTGGCGCGGGTCCGGGCCAGCCGTGAAGCACGAAAGAAATCTCAGGCGGTGCCGAGCGGCGCGTCTCATCCTCCTGCCGGACCGGACTGAGATCACGAGATAGGCGCTGGCCAGGCAAGCCGGTGAGCCGGGGCCGAGGTACGAGGTCCTGGCTCGTCGATCGCCCCGCCGGTGACGGCAGCAACCATGCTGGCGATCGTCACGGCGTGCATGACGATGATGCGATCAGGCTTGTTGCGTACTGCGCTAAGGCCGGGGGATCCGCATATGGCCCGGACCGTCGCGGCGGGTCGGCCCCCCCAGGGCCGCAGCCCGGCGCGGGCGGGGCCGGGCGCGGCGGCGCGGAGCGGCGCCGCCTTGATCTAGTACGGCTCAATTCGGCAACACAACGCGATTCGCTGCGGTCGGCACTGCTCGCTATCGGGCGTTTGCCGAGTCGATAAGGCGTTCGGCTTCGGCTAGGGCGACGTGCCAGGGGTAGGTGGCGATGAGGTTGGCGCCGGTGTGCGGCTCGTGTGGTTCGACGCCATCGGAGCCGATGAGGATGTGCACGCCTTCGCGGCGCAGCTCGTCGAGGCATTGGCGGTATGGGGCGCGGGTGGCGAGTGCGGAGTTGACGAAGGGGAGGACGACGATCGGGGTGTGCGTGCCGGTTGCTTCGGCGAGGATGCCGAGGGCGTAAGTGTCGCTGATGCCCTGTGCCCATTTGTTGATCGTGTTGTAGGTGGCCGGAGCAACGATGATCGCGTCGGCCAGGCGTGACCTGGGCTCGCCAGGTTTGCGGTACTGGCTGCGGACGGGGGCGCCGGTCTGAGCCTCGATGGCGGCGATATCGAGGAAGGGCAGCGCGGCAGGGGTGGCGATCACCTGGACTGTCCAACCACGACCTTTGGCGAGATCAACCAGCGTGCCGACTTCGGAGGCGGGGCCTGCGCCGCACACGATCACTGACAAGAAGCGGCTGGGCTGGGTCACCGGGTTACCCCGAGTTGGTGGCCGAAGTCTGCGGCCTGGCGCTGGATGCTGGGCGGGGCCGTGGTGATCAGGTCACGGACGAGCCGGTGCACGGCGGGGCGTCCGGCGATCTCTTCGGGTGCCATCTGCTCGGCTGCGCGTAGTGCCAGGTATGCCTTTTCGTGCTTGCCGCATTGGAGGAATGCGCGGGCTGTGTCAACGAGAAAGACGGCCTTGCGTTCGGTGCAGGTGATTTTGCCGAGGTCGATGGTTCGGGCAACATCGATCGCGGTTCCCGCGTCGCCAAGGGTGACAGCGATGTTGACTCGATGGAGCTTGGCGTTGGTGGGGCCGAACGCAGTCCAGCGCAGGTTACGGTCTTCACCTAGACGCTTACCGGCGTCCTCGGCTTCGATGAGCAGTTCGTGGGCTTTCTGCCGGTCGTCGTGCTGGGCGGCGGCGATCGCCCCGCGCAACAGCAAAGAGCCATAGACCGAGAGTGATTCGGGGTCGTGCGTGGATACGTCCCGATCGAGGCTCGCGGCTAGAGAGCTTGCGGTGGACGTCGCTGCGCCGAGATGCCCACTGTTCATCATGGCGTGCGTGACGATACGGGCACTTGACCCGATGGTGACGGGATCATGGCTGGCGCGGGCGGCCTGCATACTACGGTCAGCCGCAAGCCAGGCCAGGCCCTGATCGCCGACCTTGAGCAGGATGCTTGCCGCGACGTGGTGAGCTTCGGCCGACAGGGTGCACGCCTGTAGGCGGGCATCTCCGTCGAGCACTGAGCAAGCGGCCTGCAACCGTGTGAGCAGTGCCGGGAGATCCTTGACTACGTCGGAGTACCGGCACGCCTGATAGTCGCGTTTGGCTCGCGCGACGGCGGCGGCCAGTGCTGCTATGTCCGGGGGCGTATCCAGCGCCCCGCCTGGCGTGTCCGGGGAGTAAGCGGCAAGCACTGCGGCGAAGGACTCGATACTGTCGGCCAGTCCGCCGCGTGCGGTATCGGCCAGGACCGCGCCGAACAATGACGCGCCGGTAAGGCCGACGAAGGTTCGCCGTTGCACAGAGTCCTCGTCCTCCTCACCATCCCCAAGATCCGCGCTAAGCAGATCGGAGACCGTGGAAGCATCCAAGGCCGGACGGGTATTCCGTGGCCGGATAGCCGCATCCCGGCTCCCGGGGTGCTCCAGCGGAACGGGGTGGGCGGTGACCGGGGAAGTGTGCGGCGCCACTCCGAGGGCGGCGCAGGCATGATCGGGCATGTTCAGGCCGTCGGCGATCCGCTCGAATACCTCCAGCTTCATGACGAGCTGCTTGCCCGCCATGATGCGACTGACCTTGCCCTGGGTCATGCCGTACGCGATGGCAAGGCGGGTCTGGCTGGCGCCTGCGTACTGCCTTACAAGCCCGAACACCTGCCCTATGTCGCGCTTGCGTAGTGCCTCGATCATCTCGGCTCGCCGCCACAGCGAGTCGGGAATCTTGATCAAGTCGGCAGCGCGGCCGGGCATGCCGTCGTGGTCCCTCCGTCAGGTCACGATTCCGAGTGTTCGTCCGGCGTGACTGATTGCGAGCCTATATCCCGCCAAGGCATACCGGCTGGTTATGGTCGGGATGCCATCCGGCGCGCGATCTTTGGCGGATGAGCGCTGCATGTGTAGGTGAGCGCGGCAAGTACGAGTCATGCCGTGGCCGGGGGTGGACCTTCGTAGGAACCCGGCGCCGTGTCGTAAGCCGACTGATCAGGGGCTCCTCGGAGGCTGCGGCCACGGCGGACTGCCTCGACTGCCAAGGCTCGGGACAGGTAGCGCGGTGATAGGCGGCGGGGCCGACAGGGCGTCGGTCACTGTGTCGGTCCCGCTCTCCAGATCAGGGGCGGGAGGGAATCGGTTATGGTAGCCGCGCCGGACGGGCGTGTCTTCCCCGGTTGTCGTGACAAGGCGAAACATGGACAGGCACAAACCCCGCAGGGACCCGGCCTGCGCACCTTCAATCGCGCGTATCTTGGCTTCCCCGATCAGCTCCGCCAGGTCCGGGCCGCTCTGGTGCGGCTCCTGGACGGATGCCCGGTGGCCGGGGACGCGGTCTTGCTCGCCTCGGAAATCGCGTCCAACGCCGTCCGGCACAGCAACGGCGGGAAGAAGGGCGGGCAGTTCACGGTGCGCGCTGAGCTGCACCCCGGCGACTACGTGTGGATAGAGGTCGAAGACCAGGGCGGCCCGTGGGAAGAGCACGACCGCAGCGAAAGTCACGGCCTCCCCACCGTCGCCAGGATCGCCGGTGACGGCAACTGGGGGGATCGAGGGCAACGTGAATGGGCGGGTGGCCTGGTTCCGGCTCGACTGGAGCGCCACATGACCGGCGCATCGGAGGCCGTAACGCGCGGCCCCGGAAACTCAGGCGGCGTGCAGTACGTGCCGTGGGCGCTCGCCGACCTGTTGCATCAGCACGGCGTTCGCGGGTTGTACGGGCGGGCGGACCGGTCGGTCGGGGTCTTGTCGGTGTCGGTGGGTCTGACCGTCTGGTCCGATGGCGGCACCTTGCGGTGGATGCACGACGGCCGAAAGGTTGTCTGGCAAGCGGCCGACCTTCCCGGCGCGGCGGCCCGCCTTGCCGACCTGGTCCAGCGCAACAGGCCGCACCCATTATGTCCGCTTACGGTGCAGCGGACTGGGAAGCCCGGTCGCGAGCCAGCGCGAATGCAGCGCGGGCACTCGAAGTACGCGGGTATGCCATGACCGGCGACGCTGCCATGGCAGAACGCAAGCTAGGTGAATCCGAGGAACTGGCCGAGCAGGTGGCCAGCCAGTCAGTTGAGCCGTGGACCTACTGGTGGTCGCCGCAAGTGTCCCAATGCCAGCGCGGCATAAGTCTCGGCTATCTCGCACATATTGACCGGTACCGCGTTCAGGCAATCGAAGCGCTGACGGAAGGGTATGCCGGTCTCGGTCCGGGGGTGGCACGCTCGGAATGGGCGGCCGATTACCTTGTGCACCGTGCCGCCATCCACGTGCGCGGCGGGGATGTGGCTGAGGCATGTGCTGATGCGCGACAGGTTGTGCCTGTCGCCCGGCAGACCAGCTCAGCCAGCCTCCGCGGGATGCTCGGCCAGTTGCACGCCCAGATGGCCGTCCGCTGGCCTGGTGACGCGCGGGTGGCCGAGCTGGCCGACGCGCTACGCTGACGGGCCGCTGCCGTGGCGGCGGCTCGGCCGCCAGGTCCTCGACGACCCGGGGTCGGCTTGATGACCGGCCAGCTCGACGACCGGCAGGCCCCGGCCAACCGCAGGCAGCTCTACGCGCACGCCGGTAAGCGGTCAGAAGAGCACGATCCGGGTCAGGATCACGTTGTGCGCGGCCCGGCTGACCCGGTACTCCGCGATGCCATTGCCGCGGGGAATGAGGATCTCCCGCCAGTCCGGGTCATCGCCCAGCGCCGTGCTGCTCTCCAGCCACGGGTCCTCGCAGATCGCCACCGTGAGCGCGACGACCGCGGAGAACATCTCCGCCGGAACGCCCGGATCGGCCAGCGTGTCCGCCGCAGTCTCGGACGGGAGCACCGGCCAGAGGCCGTCGTCCTCGCCGCTCACCTGCCGTGCTGCTGCCGTCGGCGCATGACCTCGTCCATGGTCGTGGTCGGCAGGGTGCCCGCTTCGGCGGCCGCGCGGATGCGGTCCCGGTCCGGGTCGCTGTCGAGCATCGCCCGCCCCCACCAGGCGGCGAGGACACCGTCCAGTTCGCTGCCCTGCTCGGCTTGGAGCAGCTCGGCGAAGAACTGCGCCCGGCGGCCGCCGCGCAGGGCATCGGAGATAGCGCCGATCGTGTGCGGGACGCGGAGCTTGCCGGGTTCAAGCGGGTGTGCTGGCTGCGCGCTCACGGTGCAAGGCTACGCGCGCCGGCGCAGGTTCGCGCACGGCGTGAAGGCGCCCCGCGGCCCGCGGTGCCGGACTGGCCGTGCGCGCGGCCGAGATCGTAGATGTGGGAGAAGCTGACCACGACGGCCACCACGGCGGCGGTCAGCCAGCGGATCATCCGGTCACCGTCACCATGGCGCGACCTGGTCGACGATGGCCAGCAAATCGCCCGCGTGCGCCACGAAGTCGGCGACGGCCTGGCCGCCCGCGCGGCGGATCCGGCCGTGGCGCACGTCCTCGATGTAGCGGCGGGCGTTCTCCGTGCGCTGCCGATCGATAGCGGACAGGATCACCACGTGGCCGGGCACCGGGCCGCTGTGCTGGCGTTCGTCCTCACCCACGGCGGCCACGAGCAGCGCCAGGGCCTTGTCGAGCCGGGCGGCCCACCCGTGCGGCACGGCGGCGCTGTCGGCGTCGTCGCCGGATTCGCCCGCGGTGAACGCGGTATAGGCGGCCAGGGTCCGACGGGCGGTGATCACCCGCGGGTCGGCGCTCAGCACGAGGCCTCTCCGTCCTCGCAGGCGGGGGCGAACCGGGGGCAGCCGCATTCGGTGCAGGAGCTGCGGGCGTGGTCGGCCAGGGAGATGGCGTGCGCCCGCTCGCCGTGCCCGCACTGGCAGGGCGTGACGGCGATGCCGAGCAGCGCCATGACAGCCGCGTAGGCGTCGGTGCCGAGGCCGAACGGCTTCTCTCCGCGTGCCTCGCCGCGCTCGTACAGGCCCCGCTGGCCGTCCGCCCAGTCGCGGACCTCGTCGCGGAGGTCCTCGGCGGGCAGGCCGGTCGCGTCGGCGAGCTGGCGCCAGGTCGCGCCCGCCCGCAGCGCGGCGACTGGCCGACCTTCACCTTCATGACCTGCGACACAGGAAACAACCTAGCGGCGACGGCGGGCGGCGCAACGCTCCGCGAGCTGATGGACCGCATGGGACACACGACCGCTCGCGCCGCGCTGATCTACCTGCATGGCAGCGACGCCCGCCAGCACGAGATAGCGGACACGCTGAGCAAGCTCGTCCGGGCAGAGATGAAGCGGACGGGCAAGCCCGCGACCGGTGAAGCCAGCGGGAAGCCATCGGGCACGCAACGGGCACGGCGAGGGAACAAGCCTCTTGAAGATCAACAGTGCACATCAGACAAACACTGTCCCACCTGGGCGGGAGACCGTGAACGATCTTGGCGCCCCGAGCAAGATTCGAACTTGCGGCCTACTGCTTAGGAGGCAGTCGCTCTATCCACTGAGCTATCGGGGCCACGCGGAGCCCAAGCCTACCTGGGGATACAGCCCGGCCGCACCCGCCGGCAGAGGTGCCGAGGACAAGCATCTCGGTGCTGCGCACATAGCTTCGCTGCTTGAAAGAGTGCGTAGCGCCCCGGACGAGGGAGGCGATGCCCCGGCGCAGCTCAACGTCATCGACCAGGCGGCGATCCAGCGGCCGACGTGAGGTGCCTCATGCGCCACCAGCAGCCGGCGTCGCGGGCGGGGAGCTGGCGCAGGGCCGCCGGGTACAGGCCGGGCGCCGGCGGACGTGTCACCGAGTAGCCTTCTCGATGGCCTCGGCGATGGCCTTGATGCGTCGCAGTCGCCGGTCCCAGCGTGCTGCGACTTCGGCGATGCCCCGGGTGGCCCGGTCGAGCTCGTCGGCGCGGATGCGGTAGGTCATCTGACGTCCCTGGGGTGTGCTGTTGACCAGCCCGGCGCGTTCGAGGACGGCGAGGTGCTTGGACACCGCCTGTCTGGTGAGGGGCAGTTGGCTTGCCAGCCTGGTCGGCGTGGATTCCCCGGTGTCGAGGAGCAGGTCGAGCAGCCGCCGGCGGCTGGGATCGCCGACGGCCGTCCAGACCTCGTCCAGGACGGCGGTCATGCCGAGCCCTGAGTGACGAGCCCTTCGGCGTAGGCGCGCAGCAGCGGCAGGAGCTTGTCCCACCCGCTGGTGTGGTCGGCGGCGTAGGCGGCCCTGGTGGCGTCGTCCCAGTCGACGGCGTCCAGCCCGGACTCGCTGACTACCAGGCGAGTGCCGTCCGGCCCGGCGGTGATCCGGAACTCGACGAGCACGGCGTCTGTCGCTGCCGGTGTCGCTCGCTGGCGGTCGGGAGAGACCCAGCGGAACGCGAACAGGTGCGGCCGGTCGGCGGTCACCACGGTCAGCTCGACCGTAGTCGCCTGGTTCGTCTCCTTGTCTCGCCAGATGAGCACGCCGCGGGCATCGGGAAACGGTTCGAGGTCTGCCTCGTCGCTGAACCATCCGACGATGTGCTCCGGTCGGCTGACCACGTCGTACACGGTCTCCGGGGACGCGTTGATGACGATGTCACGGGTGATGGCGTCACTGGTCACGTGCTCTCCAATACGCAACTTATGGTTGCGGGTAACTCTAGGCCAGGCTAGCGTATCGCGCAACTACTGGTTGCTCAAGGAGTCGTCCAATGTCCACTGTCCGCATCCATCGTCATCCCGGTGCCACTCTCGCGGTGGCGTCGATCGCGGCATTCATGACCAGCATCGACATGATGGTCGTGACCACAGCGATACCCGTCCTGCGACGCTCGCTCGGCGGTGACGTGGGCGCCCTGGAATGGACGGTCAACGCCTACCTGCTGGCCTTCGCCTGCCTGCTGCTGACCGCCTCCGGCCTCGGCGACCGGTTCGGACGTCGACGGATCTTCACCACCGGGCTCGCCGGGTTCACCGTGTCCTCGGTCGCCGCGGCCCTGGCGCCGAGCATCGGGGCGCTGGTGGCAGCGCGGGCAGCGCAGGGTGCGACTGCGGCGCTGGTCCTGCCGCTGACGCTGACGATGATCAGCGAGGCATTCCCGCCGGAGTCGCGGGGCCGGGCTATCGGCATCTGGGGCGGCGTAACTGGCCTGGGCGGCGTGCTCGGGCCGATCCTCGGCGCCGGCATGGTGCAGGCCTTCGGCTGGTCATGGATCTTCTGGATCAACGTGCCGATCGCGGTCGCGCTGATCCCCGCCGGGCTCCGGTTCGTCACCGAGACCTTCGGAGCCCGCCAGCCGCTCGACGTCCTCGGACTCGTGCTCGCGAGCCTCGGCTTCCTGACGATCAGCTGGGGCCTGGTGCAGGCGACCACCCATCCGGTCGGATCCGCGGCCGTCCTGGTACCGGTCGCCGGCGGGCTCGTGCTGGTGTCGTGCTTCCTGGCCTGGGAACGCAAGACCCATCACCCCATGCTGCCGCTCCCGATCTTCCGCAGCGCCCGGTTCAACGTCGCCAACACGGTCAGCTTCTGCATCTACGGCAGCCTGTGCGGCGCCGTGTTCCTGACGTCGCAGTACTTCCAGATCGCGCAGCACCACGACCCCATCGCGGCCGCATTGCGGTTCATCCCCTGGCCACTGCCGACGATCGTCGTGGCCCCACTGGCCGGCTCGCTGGCCGCGAAGTACGGAAATCAGCGATTCATGGCCGCGGGCATGGCGATCCAGGCCCTCGCACTGGCGTGGTTCGCCGCCGTTGCACATGCCCGCACCCCGTACTTCGAACTGTGCCCGCCGCTCGTGCTCAGCGGCATCGCCATCGGCATGGTCTTTCCCACCGTCTCAGGCGAAGTCGTCGCCTCCGTGCGCCCCGAGCAGATGGGCATCGCGGCCGGCACCAGCACCACCATCCGCGAACTCGGTGGCGTATTCGGCGTCGCGCTCGTCGCACTCGTTTTCGCCAGCCCGGTGGCGTACACCACGACCGACGGCTTCGTCACCGGCTACGTCCACGCGATCTGGGCCTGTGTGGCATTCACCGCACTCGGCGCCGTGGTAGCCGCGTGCGGGTTGCGGATGCCGGCTGCATCCGCAGCAACCGCCGAACCTGCAGTTGAGACGCCCGTCGGCGCATAGCGACGCTCTCGCAGCAGTCCGGGCACTGGGCCCGACCCCGCCCGACATGCTCTACAACTGGTCCCTACTGGAACAGGGTGTGCCCCGGCAACTCGCTCGCCGGGGCACATTTCCAGTTCGGACGGCGGATCAGGTCAGCTGGTTATCCTTAATCGCAGTGGTGAACTGCGCCCACGCGGCACGGCTGAAGAGGTGCATTCCGGCGTCGCGGTTCTTCGAGTCGCGGACGGCGACGCTGCCGTCTGGCAGGGGGGGCGACTTCGACGCAGTGGTTGCCGCCGCCGCTGTGCGAGGATGTGGCTCAGGCGATATCCCGCGCTTCCGTTCGGTAAATCATTTTTTATCCTGTTCTCCGGCGAGCTTGCTGATCATTTCAAGGGAATGGCCCGGGGTGAGGGCCGTGTCCGCGGCAGCGTGATCGAACGCCATCCGGTAGCGGACGATGTCATCGTAGTTCTCAATGTAAATGTCCCCGAAAATGCCTTCCGCATAAACGAACGGGTCGTCTTCGGGGTCGGGGTCGGGGTCGTCGATGATGACGAACTCGCCCTCCATCCCGGCGTGCGATCCCGGCTGAAGGGCAGCACCTGGATGGGGATGCCTGGCCGCGCGGCGGCCTGGGCGAGCCGGGCGAGCTGCTCGTGCATGGTCCACGGACCGCCGAGCTGACCGAGTCAGCCGATCCCCACCGCGAGGCCCACCGCGATGAAGACGGACTGGCGCATTCGGCGGCGCAGCTCGCGCCGCAGGTACGTGAGAAAGAACACGAAGGCTCCTAGTGGTATCCAGCAGTGCGGACTTGGGGCACGGGGAGTTCAGGCGGGCGGGTCCAGCGGGCGCCAGGCCACGGTGAGCTGGTCGCGACGGCCGAATCTGGCCAGATGCCCGCCGACCAGTTCCTGGGCGCGCCGCAGGTCCGGCCCGGTGTCGGCGTCGGCGCGCACGATCAGCGCATCCGCAGTGGCCTGCAGCGTGATCGTGCCGCCGGGGAACGTGAGGGTCCCGTGAGTTTCGGTCCATTCGGCGCGGGGCGGTGCGCCGACGGGCTGAGCCGCGTGGTCGGGGCCGTGGCGCCTCCGGTGGCGGAGGATGGCCGGCCCTTTGGCGTTGATACTGCTGACGTGCTGGCAGAACTGGGCCAGGTAGCGGCTGGCGCGCTCGGTCTCGACGCGGGCCTCGGCGGTCGGCATCGCGGGTCCTTCCCGGGTTCGGCGGGATTCAGTCTCGGGTGGCGCAGGCCAGCCAGGCGTGGATACCGCCCGGCTCGCTGGTGATCTCGATCGTGGCGGGCCCGGCCGGGCCGGCCCGCCGCGCCACCCGCTGGCGTGCTCGCCGGTGCCGCAGCCGACATCCAGCACCCGGCCGGTGCCCGCCCCCTCGCGGGACAGCATGCGGACGTGGTCCGGCCTCGGCGCCGGCCAGCGGGCCGCAGTGCGGGAAGCCGGCCGCGTTCATTCGCCTGGGATCCTCGTCAGGCGACGTCGCGGCGGGTGGTTGCGGTCCGGCCGACGGCGACGGCCAGCACCGCGTAGAGGGCGAGCAGGAGCGCGGCCACGGCGGGCGCGCGCAGGGTTCCGCTGGCCTGCGAGCCGGCCAGTGCCCGCCCCAGTGCGGCGGGGAAGAAGCGGCTCACGCTGGGCAGGTCCCCCGCGATCAGGCCTTCCACGAACAGCAGCCACGCGCAGAGCGCGACGATGGCCGGCACCTGGGCGCGAACGAGGGCCCCGACACCCAGGCCGATCAGCGCCCACATCGCCGCCGCGGCGCCACCGCCGAGGATCAGCTGGGCGTAGTCGCCCGCGCCGAGCTGAAGGGCCAGACCCCGGCCGGCGAGCCCCGCGCTGCCCACGCCTGCGGCCGCGCCGGCGGAGATGACCCCGACGACGAAGCCCGCGGCCAGGACGGTGACGGCTTTCGCGGCGATCACCAGCCCGCGCCGGGGCGTGACCAGCAGCGTGGGGCGGATGGTTCCGGTTCGGATCTCACCGGTGATCGAGAGCGCGCCGAGCAGGCCCGCGAACAGGGAGCCGAGGTTCACGCCCACGTCGGTGAACACGTCGCGCTGGGTGGTGCCGCTGGCCAGCTTGCTGGCCGACAGGCTGAGCGTGTGCAGCAGCACCGCCAGCATCACCAGCGTGAGCATCGCCGCGACCACGCTGGCCACGGTCCATGTCGAGCGCAGCTTGTAGAGCTCCGAGCGGAGCTGGGCTGTCATGACGCGTCCGCGGTGGTCAGCTCGAGGTAGGCGGCTTCCAGGCTCTGGCCGCGCCGGGCGAGCTCATCGACCGCGGCGTCGGCGAGCAGCCGACCCTCGTTGATGATCAGGACCCGGTCGACGGTCTGCGCGACCTCGGCGAGCACGTGGCTGGAGACCAGCACCGTGCCGCCCCGTTCGGCGAAGCCGCGCAGGAAGGTCCGCAGCCAGTGCACCCCGGCGGGGTCCAGGCCGTTGATCGGCTCGTCGAGGATCAGCAGTTTCGGCTCGCCGAGCAGGGCCGCGGCGAGCCCGAGGCGCTGCCGCATGCCCATCGAGTACGACCGCACCGGGCGGGCTGCCGCGGACACCAGCCGCACCGCGCCCAGCACCTCCTCGACGCGGCTGAACGGGATGCCAGCCGCCAGCGCCAGCACGCGCAGGTGGTTCCGTCCCGACCGGCCGGGGTAGAAGTCGTTCGACTCCAGCACCGCACCAACCGTCTGCGCCGGGTGCTCCAGCTGCGGGTACTGGCGGCCGAACACTAGCGCCGTCCCGGCCGTCGGCTCGGCGAGCCCCAGCAGCACCCGCAGGGTGGTGGTCTTCCCGGCGCCGTTCGGGCCGAGGAAGCCGGTGATCATTCCGCGGTCCAGCGAGAACGTCAGGTCGTCCACCGCGACCTGCCCGCCGTAGCGTTTGGTCAGCCGTTCGACGGCGACCACGGGCCCGGCCGGGCTCCCTCCGGCCGCCGATGTGCCCTGCTGCGCTTGAGGCTCCGCGCTCATGGGTGGTGTGGCTCCGCTCATAGGTGGTGTCGCTCCGGATCGGCCGGGCCGTGACCGGGTCCCTGCTGGCGGTCGTGACCGGCCCCGTGCTGATGCCCGTGACCGGGCGGGTGCTGGCCGTCGTCGAGATGGTCGAGATGGTGGCCGGCGTTCCGGCGGCGACGGCTAACGAGGTAGATCCCCAGCACGAACGCCACCCCTAGCGCAAGCAGAATCACGTGCCCGGGGTCGGTAAAGAGTTTCACGACCGAAAGGCTAGGAAGCCCAACCGCGTCGGCGAAACACCCGTCAGGGGGATCTCGCGCGTCCTCATTTCGTCCACGCTGGTACGCCGCGCGGGGGATTCGGCAGGCCGGGACGCCGGGTACGCTCGTCTGGTGTCGTTCACGGCAGGCGTGCACCGGCTCGTCGCGGCGCGGCCGTGGCAGGCCAGGTCTGCCGGGGCACGATCTGGGCCGCCGCGGCTCGTTGACGTCGCGGTCGCGACTGTGGCGCTGGCCGGCTCGCTCGCGCTGGCCGCCCACGGCGGCGGCTTCGCCGGGGTCCATGCCCGGACGAGCGGCCTCGATGCGGCCCGCGTCGTGCTGGTGACGCTGGCCACCGTGCCCCTGGTCGCGTGGCGGCGAGCACCGCTGGGTGTCTTCGCGCTGACTTCGTCGGCGATCATCGTGCTGGCCGCGACCGGCAGCGTGGTCTGGCCTGCGCTGGGACCGGCGGCGGCGCTGTACCTGGTGGCCAGTAGCCGCGACGACGCGGCACCGTGGACGCCGCGCAGCGCCGGCGTCGTGGTGGTCATGCTCATCGCGTATCTCGGTGCGGGCGTGGCGGCCATCGGCCTGGCGGGCAGCGACCTGATCCACGTCGCCGCCGCGAACCTCGCCTTCGCCGCCGCGTGGTTCGCGGGCGAGCGCACCCGGCTGCGCCGCGAGCAGATGGCCGAGCTCCGCCTGCGCGCCGTCCTCGCCGAACAGCAAGCCGCGCGCGAGCGGCAGCTCGCGGTCGCCGAGGAGCGCGCCCGCATCGCCCGCGACCTGCATGACTCCGCCGGCCACGCGCTCAACGTGATCGCGGTGCGCGCCGGGGCGGCACGCCTTCGCCACGACCGCGAGCCCGAGCGCTCGCCCGCGGCGCTGGCGGCGATCGAGGACATCTCACGCCAGACGGTCGCCGACATCGACCAGTTCATCGGCACGCTGCGGGCCGGCGGCCCCCCGGCTGGTGTGGTCGACGCCCCGCCCGGCCTCGCCTCGCTCGACGGCCTGCTCGCCCAGCACACTGCGGCGGGACTGCGGGTCACCGTCACCCGCACGGGTACGGCACGCGCGATCGGCGCTGCCCCCGACCAGGCCGCCTACCGCATCCTGCAAGAGGCGCTGACGAACGCCGCCCGGCACGGCACCGGCACCGCACGCGTCGAGCTCGGCTACGGCGAGAGGGCACTCGAGATTACCGTCACCAATCCCGTGCGCGCCGGTCTGCGGCCTGCGGCCGGCCGCGGGCACGGCGTGATCGGCATGCACGAACGCGCCGCCCTGCTCAGCGGGCAGCTGACGGCCGAGCGGGCCGGTGACACGTTCCGCGTCGGCGCCCGGATTCCGTACCCAGGACGGCGCGGATGACGACAGTGCTGATCGCCGACGACGACGATCTCATGCGCGCCGGGCTCATCGAGCTGCTCACCGCCGACCCCGGCATCCAGGTCATCGGCGAGGCCGCAACCGGCCGTGACGCGGTTGCGCTGGCACGACGGCTGGCGCCGGACGTCGTGCTCATGGACGTGCGGATGCCCGACCTCGACGGCATCGCCGCGACCCGCGAGCTCGTGGGCACCGTCCCTGAGGCGAAGGTGCTGATCCTGACCACGTTCGAACAAGACGACTACGTCTTCGGCGCACTGCGGGCTGGCGCCTCTGGGTTCCTGCTCAAACGGACCCGTCCCGAAGACCTCATCGCCGCCGTCCACACGATCGCCGACGGCGACTCCCTGCTCTCGCCTTCTGTCACGCGGCGGGTCATCGACCGCATGGCGCAGCAGCCCGCGCCGGACCTGACCGGCCAGGCCAGGCTCGCCGACCTCACCCAGCGCGAGCGCGAGGTCCTGGCCCTGATCGCGCGCGGGCTGTCCAACCGGGAGATCGCCGCCGCGCTGTTCATCGAAGAGTCCACGATCCGCACCCACGTCAAGCGGGTCCTGCTCAAACTCGGGCTACGCGACCGCATCCAGGCCGTGATCTTCGCGTACGAGGCCGGCATCAACCCGCCCCCTGCTCGTCCGGCGAACCCACCCACGGTGCCGCCGGACCGTAACTCCAGCGCCTCACGCGCATAGCCGCGGCGGCGCGATGCCCATTTCCCAGCAGTGCGAGGCAGGCGCGGTAGGGCGACGCCAGCAGTGCACCCCACCGAGCGCTTCAGTTCCGTTGACTACCATAAGGGGTTCCGCCGTTGGGGCCGATGAGGCCGATGAGGCCGTTTTCGTCCCAGCCTCGTCGCCAGATCCGGGGGTCGTGCCATCCGAACCGCTCAAACTCGCCCGTGGTCATGGCCTGCTCGCGGTGACCAGCCACGCCGCCGATCCCAGCAGCAGGCCATCGGGCGTGAGGTACGGTTCGAGCGCGGCCTGGACAGCCTCGCTGACCCGGGCGACCGTCGCCGGGTCAGCGCCGACGAGCAGGGAGTTCCAGATCCCGGTCGACTGGAAGAATGCGACGGTGTCGGCGACGTCACGGCCCATCCACAGCGGCTCGGCGACCGGCTCGATGGCGACATCGGTGAGCGCCGCGGCGCGCAGCACAGTGGCGATCCGATCGCGCTCGCCCAGCGAGAAGGGTCCCGGAGCTGCCGGGTCATCGAGCGGCGGGAGCGCCACGTGCTGGGCGGCGGCGGCGCCGGGGACCACGATCCATTCGTTGGCGGCGACGTTCTGCCAGCACACGAAGACCAGCCGGCCCCCGGGGCGAAGGCCGTCGGCGATGTTGGCGAACGCGGCCGCCGGGTCGGCGAAGAACATCACGCCGCCACGGCTCACGGCGACATCGCCCGCGCCGGGCGTGAACCGGTGCACCTGGGCGTCGCCGTGCTCAAAACCGACATTGGCCAGTCCCTCCTGCTGGGCGCGGCGGGCCGCCTGCCGGAGCATGGACACGGACAGGTCCACCCCCAGGGCCTGACCTTCGAATGCCGCCCGCGCGGCCGCCCGGGTCGTGGACCCGGTGCCGCAGCCAATGTCGACGACCCGGTCGGCGGGTCCGATCGCGGCCGAGGTCAGCAGGTGGCCGGTGAACGGCGCCAGCATCCGCTCGTAGCGCTCCTCGTGGGCCAGCCAGTGGGCGGCCTCGCCGCCGTTCCAGTAGCGGGCCTGCGCCTCGTTCGTCACCGCCGGTGTCTCCATGGCCCCGTAGTCAACGCCTTCAAGTATGCTTGAAGTCAAGATGCCCGACCGCCTGCTGACCATCGGCGAGCTGGCCCGCCGCGCCGGGGTAGCCACCTCGGCCCTGCGCTACTGGGAGGAACTCGGCCTGCTCCCCGCGGCCGCCAGGATCGCAGGGCACCGCCGCTACCCCGAATCAGCAGCCGGGCTCGTCGGTATCATCCTGCTCCTGCGCGACGCCGGGTTCACTCTCGCCGAGCAGAAGGCACTCATGGCATCACGCGCCGCCGCGCCCGGCGACTGGCAGCGGCTCGCCCGGCGCAAGCTCGCGCAGCTCGATGACCAGATCGCCAAGGCCCAGACCGCCCGCCAGGCCATCGATCACGCGCTGCGCTGCCCGCACGAAAACATCCGCCAATGCCCCAACTTCGCCAGCATCACCGCCGCCCGCCTCAACGGCCAGTCGTTCCACCAAGCCCACCCGCACTAGCCATCGCCCACCGCGCCCGGCCACGCGCCGGCCTCCGGCTGGTCGTGGGCTCAGGCATCGCGGCTCCTCCGCCGGGTTGGCAAGACCGGCCAGGTGCGGACTGACCGGAAGTTTGAGGATGCGCGGGGCTCCCAGCATCCGCGAGCTGCGCTGCCATCCAACGGCGCCTGTCCCCGGCCGAGGTTGAGGCGTTAATCGCCGGCTACGAGGGCGGTGGACGGGTCGGGGAGCTGGCTGAGCAGAGGGCTCGCCCTCGACGGCCAGCACACGCATGCTCCCGATGCTACCTGCCGGTAACATATTGTCGGCATATCGGAAACCACATACGCGCTGGCAACACCACGCCGCCTTGACTGGAGGCATGACCGACAGCGAACCAGCACGAACAGCGGCCCGCCGCACCCGGTCGCTGGCGTCCTCGTCCTCCCCGGCCACCCCGGCAATGGGAATCACAGTTTATGGATGCGGGCAGGACGAGGCCGTTTTGTTCCGAGAGATGGCGCCTCGCCTTGGCGTATTGCCAACTATCACAGAGGCAGCGGTATCTGAAGCCAATATTGAACTGGCATCCGGAAACCGGTGCATCAGCGTCGGTCACAAGACTCAGATCACAAATTCCACTCTTCTTGCGCTTAGCCAGGCCAGCGTAATGTATATCTCCACAAGAAGCATTGGATATAACCATATCAGTGTGAAGTACGCGGGGAGCGTCGGCATTTCCGTTGAAAATGTTGCCTATTCGCCCGATAGCGTGGCTGACTACACGCTGATGCTGATGCTGATGGCGGTGCGAAATGCAAGATCCATTATCCGCTGTGCGGATATTCATGATTACAGGTTGAATGATGTACGCGGGAGAGAACTACGCGATCTGACCGTCGGGGTAATTGGAACAGGACGCATTGGCGCAGCAGTCGTGGACAGGCTGCGGGGTTTTGGCTGCCGAATATTGGCCTATGACAGTCGTCCCAAGACCGCTGCCGATTACATTCCTCTCGGTGAATTGCTACAGCTGAGCGACATTGTAACGCTCCATGCACCGCTTAACGCGGATACACGCCATCTCCTAAATCGTCAACGTATCGAGCAGATGAAGCACGGCGCGTTCATTATCAATACTGGACGCGGTTCACTTCTTGATACCGAGGCCCTTATTCCAGCGTTGGAAAGCGGCAGATTGGGCGGCGCGGCGCTGGATGTCCTCGAGGGAGAGGAAGGAATATTCTACGCCGACTGCAGAAGCAAACCCATTGAAAGCAAATCGCTGTTGCGGCTGCAAGAACTGCCGAATGTGCTTATTAGTCCCCACACCGCCTATTACACAGACCACGCCCTGAGCGACATGGTTGAAAACTCTATCACCAACTGCCTGAAATTTGAAAGGAGAAATCAGCATGGATAGGCTGAAGGTCGGTATCATATTCGGGGGCTGTTCCGAAGAACATCCCGTCTCCGTCAAGTCTGCGCAAGAGGTCGCAAAAAACCTCGATACCGAAAAGTATGAACCGTTCTATATCGGGATCACGAAGAGCGGTGCTTGGAAGCTTCGTGACGGCCCTGACGAAAATTGGGAAAACGGCAGTTGCCGTCCGGCTGTGCTGTCACCGGACAGAAGCGTACACGGATTGCTTGTCCTGGAGCAGGGACAATACGAAACGATCAGCTTGGACATCGTACTGCCCGTTCTGCACGGCAAGCTCGGCGAGGATGGTGCGATTCAAGGTTTGTTGGAGCTCTCCGGCATCCCCTACGTAGGCTGCGATGTCCAAAGTTCTGCTCTGTGTATGGACAAATCCCTTGCTTACATCGTCGCCAGAAGCGCGGGAATTGCTACGCCGAATTTCTGGATCGTCACGGCGAACGAGAATATTGATACCGACCGGCTTACCTATCCCGTCTTTGTAAAGCCGGCCCGTTCGGGATCATCTTTCGGCGTCAGCAAGGTATCTCGTAGAGAAGAACTGCTGAGTGCGGTGGAAACCGCAAGGCAGTATGACTCGAAGGTGTTGATTGAAGAGGCTGTCGTCGGCAGCGAGGTCGGATGTGCCATATTGGGGAACGATCCGGATTTGATTGCAGGCGAGGTAGATCAAATTGCTCTATCTCATGGCTTTTTCAGAATCCATCAGGAGAGTGAGCCTGAAAGCGGTTCCGAAAACTCAACACCAATCGTTCCCGCTGACATTTCGGCAGAGTCGCGCTCGCTCGTTCAGGAGACAGCAAAGGCCCTATATCGCGCCTTCGGATGCAGGGGACTATCGCGGGTGGACATGTTCCTCAAGGAAGATGGAAAGGTAGTTCTTAACGAGGTTAATACTCTACCTGGCATGACCTCGTACAGCCGTTATCCGAGAATGATGGCAGCCGCAGGGTTGCCGCTTGCCGAAGTGATCGACCGGATAGTGTCGCTGACATTGACAGGAAAAGCCGATGAAAGATGACTTTGCCTTTGTAGACGAGTTTGTATCCGGAGTACGCTGGGATGCTAAGTACGCCACATGGGATAACTTTACCGGCAAACCGGTGGACGGATATCTGGCAAATCGTGTTGTCGGTACGAGGGCTTTGTGCGCAGCCCTGGAAAAAGCGCGAGAAGAGGCCGCATCCCTTGGCTTTGGCTTGCTTCTTTGGGACGGTTATCGCCCTCAACGCGCCGTAGATTGCTTTCTACGCTGGTCAAAGCAGCCGGAGGATGGCCGGACGAAGCTACGGCACTATCCGAATATTGACAGAGCCGAGATGTTTGAAAAAGGATATGTGTCCGCTAAGTCGGGCCACAGTCGGGGCAGCACCGTTGACTTGACGCTCTATCACCTGGCTACAGGTGAACTTGCTCCCATGGGTGGTGACCATGACTTGATGGATTCAATCTCACATCATGGAGCAAAAGGAATCACGCAAGTCGAAGCGAGGAACCGTCAATACCTTTATTCTATCATGGAGGCCTGCGGTTTTAGCTCATACGATTGCGAGTGGTGGCATTACACACTGAAAGACGAACCTTATCCAGGCACCTATTTTGATTTTCCCATCACACCGCCTCGAACGGTGGGCTTGGGTGCCGGTGCCGAAGGGATACGCAGGCCCGAAGCGGCGCGCCCAGCCGGCGTCGGGGGCCGCGTCGACGCGGCGGACCGGCGGTGGTCCGGGATGAGCGCGCTCGCCCGCATCCTGTTCGACTATTTCCTCTCGGGGCCGTGCGGCAATTCCGCTGATCGTCATCTGCCAGTGTGCGCGGCGGGTAGTTCCACCGTGACGCTGAGCCCGCCGCCGGGGCGGGGGGTGAGAGTGAGGGTTCCATCGTGTGCTTGGGCGATGCTTTTGACGATTGCCAGGCCGAGGCCGACACCTGCATGGTCGGTGCGTATGCGTTGGGTGCCGCGCTGAAACGGCTCGACAAGCGTGGAAACCAACTGTGCGGTGAGCTTCTCGCCGGTGTTCTCGACAGTGAGCACCACAGTCTTGGGGTGAACGCTGGTCGTGACCCACACGGTGCCCTGTTCAGGCAGGTTGTGGACGATCGCGTTGTGCACGAGGTTCGTAGTCATCTGCAGCAGGAGCGCATGTGAGCCGACGGCGGGGGTCATGTCACCAGAGGTCTCGATGGTGAGGCCGCGTTTTTCTGCGAGCGGGAGGAGCGTTTCAGTGGCCTCTTCCGCTGCGAGGGACAGGTCGACGTGTTCTCGGGTGAAGGAGCGCTGGTTGGCGCGGCTGAGCACGAGCAATGCTTCGGTGAGGTCGATCGCTCGGGCGTTGACGAAGTGGAGGCGGTCGACAAGTTCGCCGGTGTCGCGGTTCGGATCGTTGCGGGCCACGTCGAGAAGTGTCTGCGTGATCGCCAGTGGGGTGCGCAGCTCATGGGAGGCGTTGGCTGCGAATCTCTGCTGTTCGGCGTCGTGTGCTTCGAGCCGCGCGAGCATGGTGTCGAAGGCGTCGGCGAGTTCGCGGAACTCGTCTTTGCGGCCTTCCAGCTGGATCCGGTGGGAGAGCGATCCGTTCGCGGCCTGGCGGGTGGCATTTGTGATGCGAGTCAGGGGCGCGAGCATGCTGCCGGCGAGGATCCATCCTCCGAGGAGGCCGAACATCAGCAGGAACGCCAGCATTGCGGCTGCCTTCGGGGCGAAGGCACGCAGCAGGTCGGAGCGGTCGGGTACGGACATCGGACCGCCAGGGGTTCGAGTTCCGGGTGGCGGGGTGGCGATCACCTGGGGTACGTAACGCAGCAGGAACACCCACACGACCGCGAGCAGCAAGGCACCTACGAGCATAAGGAACCCGGCATAGCTGAGGGTAAGTTTGAGGCGAACGCTCAAACCAGGCTGTCTATCCACGGTCCCCTCCCTCACGTCCGGTGCCGGGTGCTGTGTCGATGCGGTAGCCGACGCCGGCCACGGTGGCGATGACCCAGGGTTCGCCGAGGCGTTTGCGCAGTGCCGAGACCGTGATGCGCACGGCGTTGGTGAACGGGTCGGCGTTCTCGTCCCATGCCCGTTCCAGGAGCTCTTCGGCGCTGATGACACCGCCTTCGGCGGCGACGAGAACTTCGAGCACGGCGAACTGCTTCCTGGTCAGCGCGACGTAGCGGCCGTCCCGGTAGACCTCGCGGCGGAACGGATCCAGCCGCAGGCCTGCGATCTCCCGCACCGGCGGCCTGTTGTGCGCACGCCTGCGGTCGAGCGCTCTGAGCCTGAGCACGAGCTCTCGCAGCTCGAACGGCTTGGTGAGGTAGTCGTCGGCGCCGAGCCCGAACCCGGAGGCCTTGTCGTCAAGCCGGTCCGCGGCGGTGAGCATCAGGATCGGCATGCCGCTACCGGAAGCGACGATGCTTTCGGCGATCTCGTCACCGGAGGGCCCGGGAATGTCGCGGTCGAGGACGGCGATGTCGTAGGCGTTGATGCTCAGCAGCTCCAGCGCCGTGTCGCCGTCACCGGCGATGTCGGCCGCGATCGCTTCCAGGCACAGCCCGTCGCGGATGGCCTCTGCCATGTAGGGCTCATCCTCGACGACCAGCACACGCATGCTCTCAACACTACGAGCCGGTGTATATCGTCGGCATACCGAAAACCACGTACGGGCTGACAACGCCACGCTGCCTTGACTGGCGGCATGAGTCAAACCGCATCAGCACGAGCGCCTGGCCATGTTAACCACCGCCTGCGGGGCAGGCCGAGCCCCAGCGGCAGTCCGGATCACCTCGGCCAGGTCCCGCGGGCCCAGCCAGCCCTACCGACGGGCTTGCGCAGCTAGCCAGCCCATCCGGGATCACTGCGCGGGGCGGGAGCTGCCCGCGAGCGCGACGGCCTCAATCTCGACGAGCTGGCCGGCGTATCCGAGGGCGGCAACGCCAAGCAGCGTGCCCGGTGCGTCATGGCCCGCGAACGCCGCCCGGATGACCTCCCAGGCGGCCACCAGGTCGCCGCGGTCACCGGACGCGACATAGATCGTCGTCTTCAGCACATCCGTCAGTCCCGCGCCAGCCGCCGCGAGCGCCTCGGTAAGGTTCGCGACAGCCTGCCGGGCCTGCAGCCGGACATCACCGGCACCAGCGATCACCCCGTTCGCATCGAGCGGGCACGCGCCAGCGGTGAAGACCAGGGCACCAGGCGGAGCGACCGCGGCATAGGCGTAGGGAACGCCGCCATAGAGGCGGCCAGCACGGACAAGCCGGACAGTCATGCGTGCAGGATGCCTGCCCAGGCTGCGCCGGATCAACTGAGATAACCGCCGGGCCTGAGGAAACTGCGCCACATCAGCTGTGACTGGGCAGCAGGACCACGCCGGATCGGACCGCAGGCGCTGCTGGTGAGGGCGTTCCCGCGAGGCGGCTGGCAGGGCAGCGAGCATTAGCACGCCCGTCAGGGCGAAGGCGGCTGGGTATCCGGTGTGGGGAACGAACAGGCCGAACACGGCAGGACCTGCCCCGTACCCGGCGTCGTAGGCGAGCCTGACCACCACACGGGCAGGCTCCCTCGTGTGGGCCGCCGGTCACGACTGGAGCCACGCCGCCCGCGAAGCCCCGCTGCCGGGTCAGAGCATCGTCGTGCAGAACCTCGACACTCGCGCCAGCGACACACCTACTGGGTCCAGCAAGCCCCCGCCACTCCCGGTACAGGCACGAAAGTGACCGTGGGCACGTCCGCTCCAACCCATGATCGCTGGGAACTGGCGGCAGCCGAAATCCGCCCCGCCGCGTAGCCCGAGGCACTAAAAGGCTGTGGGTGCCCAGCTAGCAGTCGAGCCAGCCGCGCAATCGCAGAAACAAGGATGAGCAGCCGAACGGGAGCGCGGTGACAGCGTACTGCGACGGAGAGTAGCCCGGCATAGCCTACGTCGGCTGACGCGTCGTTCAGCAGCTCGGCGTCGGCGACGCCGAGCTGGTGCCGCGACTCGCGGCGGAAGCCGCCGCCGGATGACCCGGGCCCGGTCTTGTCCGCGCCGGCGTCGGCGCGGAACGGCGTGCCGCGGGCGCGGGCGCGGGGAGTCTAGAGATCAGCGAGCCCGCACGAGCCGGATTCCCCGGTCTCGCCCTGCTGCCCCCTGCGAACCCGGTCCGCAAGCGCGGAGCAAAGCCTGTGCGCCGCGCACCATAGGGTGGGAGGCACCCGGCTAGACAGCCCGATCGATTTCCACGGTGAGGAGCGCAACGCGGTGCAGGTCCAGGATGTGATGACGCAGGCCACCGTCACGGAGTCGGCAACGGACAGCCTCCGCTCAGCCGCCGAGCGCATGTGGCGGCAGCAGACCGGTTCCCTGCTCATCACCGACGGCGGGCGGCTGACCGGAATCATCACCGAGCGGGACGTGCTTCGCGCCGTCGCGCTCGGCGCGGACCCCGACCGCAGCACGGTGGATGAGGTGATGACGGCGGAGGTGTACACCGTGACGCCGGACATGCCACTGCACGAGGCCGCGCGGGAGATGGCCACGCGGTGGATCAGGCATCTGCCCGTGGTCGAGGACGGGAAGCTGCTCGGCGTGGTCAGCATGCGCGACGTGACCGGTGTCTTCGGCGCGCTCGGGCCGCGCGGCGGCAGTGTCCAGCACGAGTTCGACCAGCTGGTGCGCGAGCAGCGGCTCGCCCGCATCGAGCACGGCGACCTCGACTGACCCTCAGGGCAGCTCGAACGGCAGGCGGATTCCGTCGAGGGCACGGGGGCACGGGCACGCCCGGTCGGCGGGCAGGCCATCGATGATCTTCAAAACGAGATCGCGCAGCCGCTCCACATTCGCGCCGAATGCCGCGAACACCTCATCCTGCGTGACACCTTCGCCCTCCTCGACCCCGGCGTCGGTGTCGGTGACGAGCGCGACCGGCGTATAGCAGAGCGCGAGCTCGCGGGCGAGGACCGCCTCAGGGTGGCCGGTCATGCCGACAAGCGTCCAGCCCTGCGCCGCGAACCACCGTGACTCGGCGCGAGTGGAGAACCGCGGGCCCTCGATGATGACGAGGGTGCCCGCCGCCTCCGGCGCCCAGCCAGCCTCGCGCGCGACCGCGATAGCGTTCGCCCGGCCGACCGGGCAGTAAGGATCGGCGAAAGGGACATGAACCGCGCCGCCCTCGTCGTAGAACGTCTGCGCGCGACCGCTGGTGCGGTCCACAAGCTGATCCGGGATCACCAGCGTGCCAGGCCCGTAGGACGCCACGAGCGAGCCGACCGCGCTTGGCGCGATCACCTGGCGGACACCGAGGGAGCGGAGTGCCCAGAGGTTCGCCCGGTACGGAATGCGATGCGGAGGAAAACGGTGGTCACGTCCGTGCCGCGGCAAGAACGCCACCATCCGGCCTGCCACCTCGCCCGTAACGATCGGATCGCTTGGCATGCCGAACGGGGTCTTGACGCTCACCTCGTCGGCGGCATCGAAGAACTCGTAAAACCCGGATCCACCGATGACGCCGATCTCAGCCCGGAAATTCACCCCGCCAGGCTAGCGCCCTGAGCGGCGCCGCCACACCGCACCGCCACCACGTCAGCGACCGGTGGCGACCCGCAGAAGCGGAGATTTTTGCCATGGAGTGGGGTGATCTTGATCTCCAGGCCACCGTTCGACCATCGGAGTGGAGATCATTTTCCCTCACCTTCGATTGTGAAACAGCCCGTATAGCACGTAAAACTCGAACCGTTAACGTGCTCGCCTGCGTCAGGCGACCTTTGATGCCGCGCCGGCGGCGGGCTCACTGGGCTTCTTCTCCGCGGATCCGCCTGCCGCGGACCCGGAGTCACTGGACGAGGACGAGCCATCGCTGGCCCCGTTCGGCTTCGTGTCCTTTGTTTCTTTCGTCTCTTTCGCGGTCGCGCCGTCTTTCGCGAGAGTGCCAGATCCGTTGCGGCTGTCCGTCCGGTAGAAGCCCGAGCCCTTGAACACGATGCCCACCGGAGAGAAGATCTTGCGAAGCCTGCCTCCGCAAACGGCGCACTCGGTCAGCGGCTCATCGCTGAACTTCTGCACCACTTCCAGCCGCTCATCACATGCTCTGCAGGCGTACTGGTACGTCGGCACGGGTCCTCCCTTCCGCTCAGGGCTAGCACGGCTCTGGGCTAGCACGGGCACGGGCATTAGCACTCTGCCAACCAGACTGCCAAATGGTACCGCATGGTAACGCCAGGCGCAGGCGGGTGATTCCCGCCGAGGGCTGCGCCACCGCCCGCACCCGCTGGTCATGGTTCTCGGCAGGCACTCTCGGCAGCAGCTCGCCATCGTAGAGCAGCGCCACCGCGAGGACCTGCGGGCCGACCCTGGCGAGCGCGCGGTCGTAACAGCCGCGGCCCCTGCCGAGCCGGTACCCGCGGCTGTCCACGGCGAGCGCGGGCACGATCACCAGGTCCGCACGGGCCACCGCGTCCGGGCCGCGCGCCGCCGCCGACGGCTCGAGCAGTCCGCGGCGCCCGGCCGTCAGCGAGTCCGGGCCCTCATACGACGCCCAGTCGAGATCGCCGTCCGGCAGCAGCAACGGGAGCAGCACGTAGGCGCCGCGCTTCCACAGCGCGTAGACGAGACCCCGGCTATCCGGCTCGGCGCCGACGGAGAAGTACGCGGCGACGCTGCCCGCCATCTGCGACTCGGGCAGCGAGAGCACCGCGTCGCGGATCTGCCTGCCCGCGGCCTCCCGACGTTGCGGAGTCAGCCCCGCACGGGCCTCGAGCAGCAGCCTCCTGAGCCCGGTCTTCTCGTCCGTCAGGGGCGCTGGCCTGGCCGCATCGGAGGCCGGCGGCCCGGCGCGAGCCTCGTCTGAGCCCATACCGTGCACTCACGCCTCCCCGCATATCGCTAAGTTGTGAGCATGGCCGAATTTGCTGCCGTGACCAAGGCAGTCGTCCCCGCCGCGGGCCTTGGAACCAGATTCCTGCCCGCGACCAAGGCGACGCCCAAGGAAATGCTGCCCATCGTCGACAAGCCGGCGATCCAGTATGTCGTCGAAGAGGCCGTCTCGGCCGGCCTGGACGACGTGTTGCTCATCACGGGCCGCAGCAAGCGGTCGATCGAGGATCACTTCGACCGTGCATACGAGCTCGAGGAGGCTCTTGCCGCCAAGGATGACACCGACAAGCTGGCCCTCGTCCGCGAGTCGAGCGACCTCGCCACCGTGCACTATGTGCGCCAGGGTGACCCGCGAGGGCTCGGGCACGCGGTACTCTGCGCGGCGCAGCATGTCGGGTCCGAGCCGTTCGCCGTCCTGCTCGGCGACGACCTGATCGACGCCCGCGACCCGCTGCTGACCCGGATGATCGAGGTGCGCCAGCGGTACGGCGGCACCATCGTCGCACTGATGGAGGTCGACCCTGAACAGGTGTCACAGTACGGTTGCGCCGCGATCAAGCCCACAGACGAGGACGACGTGGTGACGGTCACCGACCTGATAGAGAAGCCGGTTCCCGGTGAGGCGCCGAGCAGGTGGATCGTCATCGGCCGCTATGTCTGTGATCCTGCGGTATTCGACGTATTGCGGAAGACTCCCCCGGGCAGAGGCGGCGAGATTCAGCTCACGGATGCCCTCAAGATTCTGGCCAAACGAGAGCGGGATGACGGCATCACCGGCGTCACGCCCCGTGGTCTGCCCAGTGGTCTGCGGGGCGGCGGGGTGCACGGCGTGCTGTTCCGCGGCCGCCGCTACGACACCGGCAACAAGCTCGACTACCTGCGCACGCTTGTCCAGTTCGCCTGCGAGCGGCCCGACCTGGCGCAGGAGTTCGTACCGTGGCTCCGCAAGCACCTGGATGAGCTGAAATGACCGCCGGAATGTCGTCCCCGGAAGGCCCGCAGGGGCCGCAAGGGGCACCGAGCCTCGCGACCGGGCGGCACGCGAAGCCACGCGCGGAGAGCGGCCCGTCCCAGGAGACCGGTCCGCTGCCGCAGACCGGGCCGCCGCCTGAGACAGGACCGCTGTCGCAGCCAGGTTCCTTCGCGCAGGCAGGACCGCCACCAGGTGCCGGACCACCGCCGCAGGAGCCCGGGCCGCCCACCCGGCCCGGCCGGCCCGATCCTGGCCTGGAGACGGTGGACGGGTACCTGGCCGACGTGCTCGCGTCCATCCGCCCGCTCCAGCCGATCGTTCTCGGCCTCTCCGAGGCCGAGAACGGCGTGCTCGCGGAAGACATCACGGCGCGGTCCCCGCTGCCCTCGTTCGACAATTCGGCGATGGACGGTTATGCCGTCTGCGCCGACGATCTCATCACCGCTTCCGAGCGCACCCCGGTCACCCTCCCGGTCGTCGGCGAGGTGACGGCGGGCGACATCGCCGCCTACGCGGTCTCCCCCGGCATGTGCCTGCGGATAACGACAGGCGCTCAGCTGCCCTCTGGCGCGGACGCGATCGTGCCCGTCGAGTGGACAGACGACGGCACGGCCAGGGTGACGATCAGCGAGTCGGTCGCGCGCGGCCACGCGATCCGCCGCCGCGGCGATGACGCGCTCGAAGGCGACGTGCTGCTCACCGAGGGCACCAGGCTCGGTCCCGTGCAGATCGGCCTGCTCGCGGCCGCCGGCCGCAACTCAGCCCTCGTGCACACGCGCCCCCGGGTGGTGGTGATCTCGACGGGCAACGAGCTGACCGAGCCGGGAACGCCGGTCGTGCCCGGGAAGATCTGGGAATCCAACAGCTTCATGCTCGCCGCCGCCGCCCGGCAGGCCGGCTGCCTTGCCTACCGGCACGGGGTCGTGCCCGATGATCCGCGCGAGGTGCTCCCCGCGATCGAGGACCAGCTCGTCCGCGCCGACGTGATCGTGACAAGCGGCGGGATCAGCATGGGCGGCGAGCACGATGTGATCAAGGAGGTGCTGTCCAGGTACGGCACGGTGCGGTTCTGCAAGGTCGCGATGCAGCCGGGGATGCCGCAGGGGTTCGGCACGATCGGCGAGGACCGGACGCCTATCTTCACGCTGCCGGGCAATCCGGTCAGCGCCTACGTCTCGTTCCAGCTGTTCGTCCGCCCGGCCCTCGGGGTGCTTCAGGGCGTGGACATGCGGCAGCTTCCCGTGGAACGTGCCACCCTTACCGGACCGCTGCGCTCACCGCCGGGCAGGCGGTCATTCCTACGCGGCGTGCTCGACACCGCGGAGGGCACGGTTGCCCCGCTGTCCGGCCAGGGCTCGCATCAGCTCGCCACGCTCGGCAAGGCAAACGCGCTGATCGTGGTGCCGGAATGGGTCGTCCAGCTGCGTGACGGCGAAACCGCCGACGTAATGTCGCTTCCATGAACAATCCGATCGTTTCCCGTCAGGACCATGCGTCCGGCGCGGGGCAGCCGCTCACGCACCTGGATTCGGCCGGGCAAGCGCGCATGGTCGACGTGTCAGGGAAGAACGTCACCTCTCGTTCGGCCTCCGCGTCGGGGCGGGTCCTGCTGTCCGCCGCGGCCGTCCAGGCGCTACGGTCCGGCGAGATTCCGAAGGGCGACGCGCTCGCGGTCGCCCGCATCGCGGGCATTCAGGGTGCCAAGCGGACGCCTGACCTGATTCCGCTGTGTCACCCGATCGCGCTGCACTCGGTCGCGGTCGAGCTGGCCGTAGAGGACGACGGGGTGTGGATCTCGTCAACCGTGCGTACGGCTGACCGGACCGGGGTGGAGATGGAAGCGCTGACCGCCGTCGCCGTCGCCGCGCTCGCGCTGATCGACATGGTCAAGTCGGTCGATCCCGCGGCCGTGGTCAGCGACGTCCGGGTAGACAAGAAGGCGGGCGGCAAGACAGGACTGTGGCGACGCCAGTGAGTCAGGCTCCATCCGACCACGCACAGCCGGATCAAGCACGGTTGAACCAGCCGATCCGGGCGCTCGCGATCACGGTCTCGAACCGCGCTGCCGCCGGGGTTTACGAAGACCGGTCAGGTCCGGTGCTCGCCGGGCTGCTTCGTGCGGCCGGCTGCGCGATCGTAGACGGCCCGGTTGTCGTCCCCGACGGCCAGCCCGTCGAGGTGTCGCTGCGGGCCGCGGCCGCGGCCGGCTACGACGTCGTGGTGACCACCGGCGGGACCGGGCTCACGCCGGCCGACCTGACGCCGGAGATGACCCGGCGGGTGATTGACCGGGAGGTCCCGGGGATCGCGGAGGCAATCAGGTCCGCCGGCGCGGCGGCGGGAGTCCCTGCCGCGATCCTGTCCCGCGGCCTGGCCGGGCTGGCCGGCCGGACCCTGATCGTCAACCTTCCCGGGTCGACGGGAGGGGTGAAGGACGGCATGGCGGTGCTGCGGCCCGTGCTCGGTCATGCCATCGACCAGATCAGGGGCGGCGACCACCCAGGACCCGCCGCCCCTCGATAGCATTCCGCGACAACGCTTCCCGAATGGGCGCCACCGAAGGGCCGACCTGGCGAGGGTCGCTGGCCGGGCGGCCGATTCGTGTGATGCCTCGCAACCGCACTTCTAGCTATACCAACGCGGCATCCACACCAACGGTGGCAAAGGCCGCGTCCCATCCCCCGGGTCTAGACCGGTCTAGACCGGGGTGGCTTGGACAACTGATTGGTGTGGATGCCTCGGTAGTGCACCTCTAGCTACACCAACGGGGCATCCACACCAATGACTGGCAGCGGGCGGGCGGTCACGCCGGTCGGGGCGGTAGCACCACAGTGATCTCTACGCCTCGGGAGATGCCCGGAATGCCCCCGGTAGCCGTTGATGGGACGTTATGGCGCTGATCCGCGATCTATTCGTCACGTGACGGCATGGCGTCTGCTGCGTGACGGGTGAATGATTGATCTGTGGGACGCATGCGCGGATGGCCCGCCACCCTCATAGAGCCGGCGCTGCTCGAAGCTCCCGTCGGCCTGCGCCCGGTGCGGGTGAGGGACGCTTCCATCTGGCGCGACACCCGCGTGCGCAACGCCAGCTGGCTGCGCCCATGGGAACCGACCAATCCGGAGACACCGCTCTACCGGTCCAGCCTTGGCCCCTACATTTCGATGGTGCGCGCGATGCGCCGCGAGGCACGGCAAGGGCAGGCGCTGCCCTGGGTGATCACCTACGGCGGCCAGTTCGCCGGGCAGCTGACGGTGGGCAGCATCGTGTGGGGTTCGGCGCGGGCGGCGCAGGTGGGCTACTGGGTCGACGAGGCGTACGCGGGCCGCGGAGTGGTCCCCACCGCGCTCGCGATGGCCATCGACCACTGTTTCCTCGTCGTCGGGCTGCACCGGGTCGAGGCGAGCATCCGGCCGGAAAACCACGCGAGCCGCCGGGTCGTGGAGAAGCTAGGATTCCGCGAGGAAGGATTGCGCCGACGGCACCTGCACATCGATGGGGCGTGGCGCGACCATCTGTGTTACGCGCTCACTGTAGAGGACGCACTTGGCGGGCTGCTGCCCCGCTGGCGCAGCGCCCTTTCCGCATCCCGGTCTAACGCGGGCTGATCCCATGGCCGCCATGACGCTCCCGTTCGGCAAAAATAAGCGCTGACCCCGTGGGCGCCTCACCGGCGGTCTGGTGGCTGACGCAGCCTGACCGCGTAGGCGATGTTGATTGAGGCGATCGCGATCCAGACGACAAGCAGCCCCCAGATTCCTGCGGGGCGGCTTCCCGCCGCGGCGGCGATGGCGCTGATCGGGATGCCGAGCGCGATCGAGCCGAGCGCGATCGCGGTCACGTGGAACGGCCTCGGCCGAGGGGCGGCCGACTGCGGGTACGCAGGACCGCGGGTGGCCGCGACCCGTGCGTCAACGCGGGCGTCGACCTCCCTGCTCACCTTCTCGAGGAAGGAGTCCACGACCGCGTTCTGGTACTCCGGCCCTAGCTCGCGGTGCGTCTCCGCGGCGGCACGGATCTCTTCGGGCGACAACGATGAACCACTCACGCGTCAAGATATATCGTACTTGGGTTCGCGGCGCATCAGCCTCCAGGGCGACCCGCCCTGGCGTACGGGGCGGTCCGGTGACACGGAGTCACGTGGCACGGCGCGGCCGCGTTTCAGGGGGGATTTCGCCCGGATTCTTCAGCGTCCGTCCCCCGATCTCACGACACACCGGGCCGAATGCTCGTCAACGCCAACGGCGACCTTTACCGTGCGTGACGTGAGCACGCCCACCTCGACGGCATCCGCCCGCCACGGGCGTGCTCGGCGTGCCCAGTCGCGGGACGGTCGGCTTGTCCCGCCTGGGCGGTCCCGTGCCGTCCATAGCGGCCGGTCCTGGCATGTCCTGCCCCGACGTTGTCGCGGGGGGGACGGTTGAGCAGCGCAATCCTTTATGTCGCAATAGTCGCCATCTGGGCTGGTGTTCTCGTACCCAGATTGCTGCGGCGCGACGCCTCGCGGGAGAACTCCGCACGGTCACGAAGGTTCTCCCGTCACCAGGAGGCTGCTGGTGTCGAGGAGCCGCTGGCCGAGCCTGGTTTCGCCGGTGAGGGCGCGGCAGATCCGGCGCCTGAGGGCAGTCGCCCGGAAGAAGGCCGTGCGGCACAGGGGCCGCCGGAGGCAGGCCGCAGCGCGCAGGAGCGGGGCGCGGGGCGTGCCGCGCGCGGGCGGCAGGGAGAGGGTCCGGCCTCCGGCCTCCCCCGCCCCGCCGCAGGCCGCGCCCGCATCCTCATGGCCCGGCGCCGGATGCTGACAATGCTCGTGACACTCACCTGCGTCGCCGCGGGGATTGGCATGGGGCTGGCGGCCTGGTGGATTATCATCCCCCCGTCCGGGATGCTCGGCCTGTATCTTGCGCTGCTCCGTGAGGCTGCCCGCGCGGATGCCGAACGGGTAGGCCGTGGCACCCCGGCCACGGCTGGCACTGGCCGCGCGGCCAGTGCCACCAGCCCGGCGGGCGGACCGGAGGAAGTGCCTGCCGACGTGGCGGCCGGCGGCCACGAGCCGCCCGCGAGCGCGCAGATCATCGACATCTCCGCCCGGGTGCAGGATGAGTTCTACGACCAGTACGCGGACGCCGCACGCCGCGCCGTCGGCGACTAATCCTCGTGATCGTGGTGGTCTGGCGGGCGAGGGCTCGGGCGAGGGAGGGCTGGGCCCGCGGGCGGTCGCTCCGGTTTGCTACGCTGGCTGACGTTCCTGGGGCTGTAGCGCAGTCCGGTAGCGCACCTCGTTCGCATCGAGGGGGCCAGGGGTTCGAATCCCCTCAGCTCCACCCAGAATGGCACCCCGTCGGCCAGTTTCCCCTGGTAGATGGTCAGGTTCAGAAGCTCCTCTTCAACGCAGTTGGGAGAGGTTTGGGAAGGTTCACGCGAGATGTGATCTCCCAAATTCCTCCCAGTTGATCAAGGAGGAGCGTAATGCCGCATGATCCCGTCGTTTCATGCGTCCGCCACGCGCGCACGTCCTGCGGCCCTCTGTCCCGCCTGGGCAGCCGACCTCATTCGAGCGCAGCCCTCCAGGCCAGGAGGAGCGGCGCAGATGGATGACGAGCCGTCCCGCAGGGGAGAACGTGTGATCCGGTGGGCGACTACGGCCAGTGTCGTCGTCCTGGCAGGCATCGCTGCGCTGGTCTCCTACGCCCATATGTATGCGCTCGTGCTGCGCAACGGCCAGACCTCGTGGGCTGCGGTCCTGTCCCCGCTATCGGTGGACGGGATGATCGTGGCATCGTCGATGTCGCTGCTGGCTGACAGCCGGTGCGGGCGCCGCGGCGGCTTCCTGCCGTGGACGCTGCTGGTCGTCGGCAGCACCGCGAGCCTGGTCGCGAACATGGCTGTAGCCGGACCATCGCCAGCCGGCCGTTTGATCGCTGCCTGGCCCAGTTTTGCCCTAATCGGGTCGTATGAGCTGTTGATGCGCCAGATCCGGCACGGCGCCCTGCAGGCCGTATCCGGCAGGCCAGGTGCCTCATACGTGCCTGATTCGTACCAGGCAGCGGACGAGCAGCCCTCGTACGACGCTCATATGACTGGCGGGGACCGGTCAGAAGGCGGCGGACGGGCGGTGCCCCCGCATACGAAGTTCAGGCGAACGGCTCCGGCCCTCAGCCAGCAGGCGTGGGAGTGGGCGCTGGAACACCGCACGCGCGCGCGAACCCGGCGTGCGGCAGCGTCAGGCCGCCGTCTTCCATGAGGCTGCCGCGCTTGCCAACGCGGTGGTCCTGGACCGTGCCGTCGCTGCCTTGCACAGATACGGCCTGATTGTCCGTGTCCCCGAGGGCCTACGCATGCATCCGCTGATCCAGGCGGTCATCCGGGAACGCATACCAGAAACCGAGCGGGACACGTGGATTGAAGCCGCGCTCGGTTTCCTCCTCCGGTACATGTCTGGAGCTTCCGCGGCGCCCGACCAGGATGTCCTGACACCGCACGCGGCGGCCTGCGCCGAGGCTGCGCTGACAGCAGCCATCGACCCCCTGGCCCTCTGCATGACCCTGTCATGGCTCGGTAACCGACACTTCTGCTTCGGCACTCTCAAGAGTGCCCGGGATTACCTGGAACACGCGCAGAGTCTTGCCGAGGAGGCCAGCCTGCCCAGCCAGGCGATCTTCGGCTGCCTGGGGGACCTGGTCAAGACTTACCGGGCCGACGGCAACATCGAGGCGGCCCTGACGACAGCGGCTGCCTGGATGATGTGGGCCAGGGACAGCGGAGTGGAACCCGAGTATTACAAGGCGCGCCGCGCCTGCGCCCACACGCTGGTCAACGCTCAGCGCTTCAGGGAAGCCGCGGACGCGTTCGCCGCGCTGAGTGACACGCCTCCTGAACTGCGCACCCTCAGGGACCAGATCCTTGATTTGTCGGTCGCCGCAGACCTTGACCACGGCTGCGGCCGCTACGACGAGGCGCTGGACGCCGTCGATAAAGCGCTGCAGCTGGTCAGCCAGGTCGAGTCTGAGGTACGCCGCCAGGACCATTGTGCCGCCCTCCACAACCAGGCCGCCAGGATCCTCCGGGATGTCGGCCGCAGGCATGACGCCCTGGCCCGCCAGCGCCAGGCCGTGGAAGCCGCACGCTCATGTGGCTTCGGCGTGCTGGCGAGCAGACTGCTCGACGTGGAGATGGCCGACGAGGCCGAGCAGGTCATCAGCGAGGGCATGGCCCTGGCTGCCGCCAGGGGAACAGATAGCCCTTTGTGCGGAACATTCCTGCAGGCGTCCGGCCGGCTCGCGCTGCTCAGGAGCCACTGGGCCGAGGCTGAGAACCTTCTCACCAAGGCCGTCCGGCTCACCGAAACCGGCGGCGAGCCACGCCGGACAGACCTGGCAGGCGCGTACTTCAACCTCGGCGTCGCCCAGGCCGCTCAAGGGAAGCTCAGGTCCGCGGTCACGGCACACCAGAGAGCCCGGGATCTCGACGCCACTGTCTACGGCAGCAACCACCCCGAACTCCTCGTGGACGAATACAGCCTCGCCGGCGCGCTGTATGCCGCCGGACAACTGAACTCTGCCCGCACAGCGATCAGCCGCTGCCTCGCAATCATGAGACAAGGCAGCCCTCAGGGCCGCCTGTGGCGAACTCAGGTGATTGTCCTGACCATCGCGATCGACATCGGCCTTGGCAGCCCTGCGGCCTGACGGTGACGGCAGCAGACCGTCTGTAGGTTTCTCGCCAGGGATGTCGCTCTAGGTGCTGCTGAGCTGCGGATCTGTCCGCTTCTCGTCGATCTGTCGCCGGCTTTCTTCTCACGTACGTGTCTTTTTCCTCAGCGATGCGGCGCGGGTAGCCGCCGGGATGCAGACGGCGATGCCAGATTCAGGCTGGTCACCGTCACAGAGGGTGATCGGACTGGCCCGCCGATTCGGGGTGGTCTGTCGCTGTGCCGATCAGAGGAGCGGCTGAGCGCAGACTCGCCGCTCTGGCATGCCGCCGCGGCCGTCGCGATCTCCATGCGGGCTATGTAGCGTGTCGTTCGTGGCGGTGAATGCGGAGCAGGCCGAGGACTGGAACGGGGCGAGCGGGCGGGAGTTCATCGAGCAGCGTGAGCGGCATGAGCAGATGCTGGGCCGGCTGAGGGCGCGGTTGCTGGCCGCCGCGCAGATCGAGGATGGGGAGAACGTTCTCGACATCGGGCCCGGCTGCGGTGAGATGACCATCCTCGCCGCGCGCGCCGCCGGCAGCGGGCACGCTCTGGGCGCGGACCTGTCCCGGATCCTGGTAGCCGAAGCGCGCCGGCTCGCCGCTGCTGCTGGCGTCGCTAACGTCAGGTTCGAGGTCGCTGACGCTCAGGTGCACCCGTTCGGGGCCGGGAGCTTCGATGTGGTGCTGAGCAGTTTCGGCGTCATGTTCTTCGATGACGCGGCGGCGGCGTTCGCCAACTTGAGGAGGGCGCTGCGGCGCGGCGGCAGGCTGGCGTTCCTGTGCTGGCGCACCCGCGAGGAGAACCCCGTCTTTACCACCGGGTTCGCCGAGGCCTCGGCGGTACTCGGCCTCCGCGAGATGCCTGGGCCGGGTGCTGCTTTCTCCCTCGCCGGTACCGGCCGGGTGGGCGCGTTGCTGAGGGGCGCGGGGTTCGGCGGCATCGAGTTCGCGAAGGCGGATGAGCCGATGCTCATCGGCCGTGACGTGGACGACGTGCTTGAGTACGAGCGTGCTTCCCCGGCTGCTACCGAGGTGCTGGCCGGGCTCGGCCCAGCACAAGCCGCCGAGCTGACCGGACAGGTCCAGGACCGCCTGGCGGCGTACGCCTCGCCAGATGGCGTGGTCATGCCAGGCGCGGCGTGGCTGGTCACGGCGCAAGCTGTATGAACCGGCCCGCTGCCGCTGTACCGCACCCGCTTCAGTTCACGCGAGCAGAGCCACACAGCTTGGCTTGTTATGCGAGACACCGTCCCAGCGGCAATCAAGGGCTTCGGAGCCTGACTGAGACCTGGCCGGACTTCCGAAATTCACCATTTTGTGATAGAATGGTTGCAGCCAGCTAGAGTTCGGCTTGTGATTAACACCAAGCCTCAGTCTTACGCGGACGGCGATACCGAGCTCGCCGGCGAGTTCTTTGCCGGCACCTCCGAGCCAACGAGCGGGCGCCGGGCGGGTGTCATGCTCGTGCACGGCGGCGCCGGACTCGATGATCACGCCAGGCAGCAGGCCCGCCGTTACGCGGGGCTCGGCTACGTCGTGCTCGCGTGCGACATATTCGGCCGCGACATCGCTGGCGGGCCGCGGGAGCAGATCATCGCGCTCCTCACCGGGATGCGCGATGACCCTGACCGCCTAGTCCGCCGGGCACGCGCCGGCCTGGATCTTCTTTCCCGGGTCCAGGCCATCGACGAGCGGATGGCGGTCGTCGGGTTCTGCTTCGGCGGCCTGGCCGCGCTCCAGCTCGCCCGGTCCGGTGCACCGATCGCAGCCGCGGTCAGCATCCACGGCAGCCTGGCCACCAGCGTCCACGCCGAGCCCGGCCAGGTGCGGGCGCGGCTGCTCGTGTGCCACGGCGCCATGGACCCGCACGTCCCGCTCGCCGACGTCACCGCGTTCGCCGAGGAGATGAACGCCGCCGGCGCGGACTGGCAGCTGAACATGTACGGCGGTGCCCAGCACGGCTTCACCCACACTGATGCCAAGCCCGGCGCGATCCCTGGCGTCTCCTACCACGAGCAGGCCGACACCCGCTCGTTCGCCGCCACCCGCGACTTCCTCGCCCGCGCGTTCGGCGGGACCCGGTAAGCGCGCTCTCCCGGCCGGTGGGGATACCTGGCTTGAAAACGCATGGGCCGCGGCGGTGTGCCCTTCGGTGGTGAGTGAGTACCTCATGTGTGGCGGGCCGCCTTTGCCCTGGCCGGCGCGGTCGCGCCGGGACTCCGGTGGTTCTGGTCGCCCGCTAACCCAGCGAGCGCTGGTAAGTCTGCTGGCGATGGGGTAGATGGTGTTCCGGCTGAGCTGGCGTCGGGTGCAGATCTGGTCGATGCTGATGCCCTGAGGGTCGGTGGTTTCGGCGCGGAGCAGCATGCGGAGCGTGGTGCAAACCTGGAGTGTGATGACGACCCGCCGGACGGCGAGAAGGCTGTAGAAGGCGAGTTCGCGTTCGGCGGGGGTGGGCTTGCGGGGGCCGTAGCGCCCGGGACGGCGAGGTGCCGGCCGGGCAGCGGGCGGCGCTGCGCCTGGCCTGCTGCCAGACGGCCGAGGCTGCCGAGGCCGCGTGCCGGATCCTGTTCGACGCCGCCGGGTCGGCGGCCATCCATTACTGCAACGGCCTGGAGGGCTGCTGGCGTGACGCGCTCGCCATCTCCCGTCACGCCCTGGTCGCCGACCGCGGCCGCCAGCTTGCCGGCGCCTACCACCTCGCCGGGCACGCGGAGGAGGACTTGTGACGCCCGGCGTCCTGCGGCGGTTCCTGGACCAGCCGGGGAACCGGGCCGCCGCTGTCAGCCTGGACACGACCACCTGGACGTTCGACGACATGCTCGGCAAGGCGCTGGCGATCGCCGGACTGCTGCGGGCGTGCCGGGGCGTGGCCGGGCGGGTGGTGCTCGTCCGCTCCGGGCCGGGGCCGCTGTTCAGCGCCTGTGACCTTGGGGTGCTGCTGGCGGGCGGCGTCCCCGCCGTCCTGCCGGACATGACCCCGGACGGGCTCGGTGCGGCATGGCGGGCCGTCAGGCCCGCCGCCCTCCTTGACGCATCGGGGGACGGCCAGGGCAGCCTCGGCGGCGCTGCCGCCCGCGCGGGGACCGCCGTGCACCGGGTGACGGCAGGCGCCCCGGCACCCGCCGGGACGCCCGCGCGGTGGCGGGCCGAAGCCCGCGACCTCGCCGGGGCCTGCCACAGTGCCGCCGCCGTCGTGTTCACCTCCGGCGCCACGGGCACGCCGCGTGCGGTCGTCCTCGGCGGTGCCGCGCTGGCGCGCGGCACCGATGCCTGGACCGCGTGCTGGCCCGCGCTCCCGCAGCGGGCCCTGTCGTACCTGCCGGTCTCGCATGTCGCCCAGCGGATCATGGGCCACCTTCTGATGTGCCTGTACGGCACCACCGTGGCAGAATCCGCGCCCGGCCGCGTCGAGCACGACCTGGAACAGCGCCGGCCCGACACCCTGCTCGGCGTGCCGCGCACCTGGTCACGGCTGGCCGCCGCGTGCGAGGCCGGCGGCGAGGAAGGCGCGCGGGCGAGGACCGCGCTCGCCGGGATCCGGGTGGCAGTGAACGGCGCCGCCGTGCTGGACCCGGCGACCGCCAGCGCGCTGCACCGGCACGCGGGCCTGCAGGTCATCGGCGCGTACGGGGCCACCGAGACCACCGTCCCGGCGTTCTGCCAGTGGAACGCGGCGCTGCCCGGCCTGGGCGAGCCGGTCGGCGTCGAGCACCGGGTAACCGAGGACGGGGAGCTGCTGCTGCGCGGCCCGAACCTGGCCATCGGCTACGCCGACCGCTGGCCGGCGCTGCGGCCGGTCACCGACGGCGGCGGCTGGCTGCACACCGGCGACCGGGTCACCGCCGACGGCGGCGGGGAGCTGGTGCTGTCCGGCCGGGCCGGGTCGGCGTTCAAGACCGGCTCGGGGGAGATGATCTCTCCAGAGCCGGCCGAGGCCTGCCTGCTTGCCTGCCCGCAGGTCGACGCCGCGTGCCTGCTGGGCGCGGGCCTGCCCGGCGCGGTCGCCGTCGTGTCCGTCCCGTCGGCCGCCACCTGGGCGACCGCCGTGACCGTCGGCCTGGAGCGCGACCTGCTGCGGCACGCCGAGGAGGCCCGTCGGCGCGGGGAGCTGCCGTGGTCGGATCTGGCCGCCGTCCGCGTCGTCACGGACTCCTGGCCCGCCCTCGGGCTGGTCACCAGCACCGGCAAGCCCCGCCGCGACCTGATCGCCGCCCGCTACTCCCGTCTTGCCGCCACCGCCCTGGAGGAACCCCGTGACCACCAGTGACCAGCCGGCCGTCCTGCTCATCGACATGGGCGGCGTGTTCTTCTCCTACTCTTTCTGGCAGGCCCTCGCCTACTGGGCCGGGGCCGCCGGGCGGGATCTGCGCGTGCTGCGCGCCCGGTGGCGGATCGACGGCCCGTTCGACGCCTTCGAGCGGGGCGAGATCACCCCGGCCGGCTACCTGGAGCACCTGCGCCGTCTCCTCGGCCTGGACCTGGACGACGACCGGATGACGGCCGGGTGGAACGCCATCTACGGTGAGGCCGACGCCGCGCTGATCGAGCTGCTGGCATCAGCTGAGGTGCGCGCCCGCTTCAAGCTCGCCGGGGTGTCCAACACCAACGTCCTGCACGCCGGCTGCTGGCGTCAGCTGTTCAGTGAGCAGCTGAAGATCCTCGACGGCGTCTGGTGCTCCCACGAGATCGGCGTAACCAAGCCGACCCTGGCGTTCTTCGAGCGCGTCGCCGCCGGGCACGGCACCAGCCCTGACCGCCTCGTCCTGGTGGACGACATTCCCGAGGTCACCGGTGCCGCGCGGGCACTGGGCCTGCGCGCCCACCGCTACCAGGGCGCGAGCGGGCTCGCCGCGTACCTGGGCACCCTGTGAAGGAGCCTGTTGTGGACCTGCTGATCACGGGCGCGGCCGGGTTCATCGGCTCCGCCCTCACCCGGGCGCTGCGCGGCGCCGGGCACACGGTGACCGCCGTTGACGACTTGTCGGTCGCCTCCCCGCGCCGCAGCCCCGCCGACCTGCTGGTCTGCGACGTCCGGTCGCTGGCCCCGGGCGACCTGGACGGCTTCGACACGATCGTGCACCTGGCCGCGCACAAGTCAGTGCCCAGGTCCTTCGACCCCGGCGGGTTCGAGCACAACACCGCCGCCGACCGGCACGTCATCCACGCCTTCACTGCCTCCGCAGCCAGGCGGCTGGTCCTGGCCTCCAGCTGCGAGGTCTACGGGCAGCAGGCCGACCCGCTGGCCGAGTTCAGACCGCACGCGCCCCGTTCCCCGTACGCGGCGGGGAAGGCAGCCACTGAGCACCTGGCCGCGATCTACCGGGACCTGCTCCCGCCAGGCCGCCAGATCGGGGTAGTCCGCTTCTTCAACACCTTCGGCCCCGACGAGGACGGCGACGCCGTGGTTCCCGCGTTCCTCGACGCCGCCATCGCGGGCAGGCCCCTGACGGTTGAGGGCGACGGCTCCCAGGCCCGGGACCTGACCTGCATCGACGACGCAGTTACCATGCTCGCGCGCCTCCTGGCCAGCCGGTGCCTGCTGCCGGCCGTCAACTGCGGATCTGGCCGCGCGGTCACCATCCTGGCGCTCGCCCAGGCGGTCACCCGCGCCGCCGGCGGCGGCACCATTACCCATGCCCCCGCCCGGCCCAACGAGATCCGGTCGTTCACGGCCGACATGAGCCTGTTCACCAGCCTCTACGGGCCGCCGGCCACCCGCCCGCTGGAACAGGCACTGGCAGCCGCGCTCCGCGACCGCGCCCGCGACTGGAGCCCCGCCGGAGCCCTGCCGTGAACAGCCCCCGCGCCGCGACGGCACCAGGCGCCCCGCCGCTGGCCGGCGCGGGGCCGGCGGCACTGGGCACGTTCGAGTTCGGCACGCCGACCGTGCCCGCGGCGCGGGCGTACGAACTGCTGGACGCCTACTACGAGCAGGGCGGGCGGCTGATCGACACGGCCCCCACCTACGGACCCGACGGCGGGACCTTCCGAGCCGAGCCGCTGATCGCCACCTGGCTAAGGGTCACCGGCGCGCGGGGCGTGCACGTCATCAGCAAGGCCGGGCTGGACCCCGCCTGTCCCGGGCGCGGCGACCTGCGGCCCGAGACGATCCTCGCCAGCGCGGCCGGATCCGCCGGCCGACTGGGCGTCCCGTTCATCCTGGTCCTGCACCGCGACGACCCGCTGGTCCCAGTGGACGAGATCGCCGACGTGGCCAGCCGGGCCGTGGCCACCGGCCTCGCCAGCGGCACCGGGGCCTCCAACTGGACCGCCGCCCGCCTGGAAGCCTGGGCCAGCTACGCCTGCCGCCGCCGCGGGCTGCCCGTCCCGCAGGTCACCGCGCCGCTGTGGAGCCTGGCTCCCCGCGCCGACCCGCCCGCCGAACCCTGGCTGGCCGAGGCCACCCCCGGGCACCTGCAGATCGCCGCCCGGTACGGGATGACCGTCACGCCCTACCGGACGCTTGCCGCGGGGTTCCTCGCCGCCGGCCACAGCGGCCGACACGCCGCCCATCACGCCGCCGCCTACGACACCCCGGCCGGGCGGGAGCGCCGGGAACGGCTCCGCCGCGCCGCCAGGGCGCTGGGCATGACCCCGCACGGCCTGGCCCTGGCCTGGCTCCGCGCGTCCAGCCCGGCCCCGGTCGTCCCGGTCATCGGCCCGCGGACCGTGGCGCAGCTGCGCGAGAGCATGTCCGGCGCGGCAGCCGCGCACCGCGTCACCCCCGGCGTCGGCGCCTACCTGGAAGGCCGCCCGTGACCGCCCCGGCCCCCTCAGCCCAGCAGCCGGGCGAACCGCTCCGGTACCAGGCCCCTGCTGTTGCCCGCGTACGGGAACAGCCATGTCGCCCGGCGGCAGTAGTCGCGCAGGTCGTGCCCCAGGTCGTCCAGCACCCCGCTTACCGTCAGCGGCTCGGCGAAGTCGAACACCACAGTGCCCCCGCTGCCGCTGACCTCCACGACGCCCGGCCCGCTGCCGTCCTTGTCGCGGAGGGCCACCTGCCAGCTGCGTGCGCCCTGCGACACGGTCCACCGCGCGGGACGGGGACCCGGCTCCACGGTGAGGCCCTTGAACCGCAGCCGCTGCAGCCAGCCGACTGCGAGGACGGCGACGGCCTGGCCTCGCTGCTCCGCGCTCATGGCGGACGGCTCGAGATGGCGCCTGACCCTGGCCGGTACCCCGGCGGCGAGAACCCCGGCGGGAAGATCGCGAGTTACGGTGGCGGTCGCGGCCACGATGGTGCCCGCGCCGACCCGCACGCCCGGCAGCAGGGTCACCCGGAACCCCAGCCACGCACCGCTGGCCACCTCGGCCCCGGCGAACGCCGCCGCATGGCCGTCACGGACCGGGTGGCCCGCGTGGTAACCGTGGGTCCAGATCGCCACCTGGGCGCTGATTCCCACCTCATCGCCGATCACAACGGGCTCGGTCGGGTTGATGAGCAGGTCAGGCGCGATCTTGCAGCGATCCCCGATCGTGACCACCGACCGTTCCTCCATCGACGCGCCCGCCCCGACCCGCAGCCGCGGCCCCACGTAGGTGCCGTCGCCGGCCAGGAACTCCCGGCACGTCACCTCCGCCCCGGCGTCGACGACCGTCCCGGTGCCCAGCCTGGCCCGGTCCGCGACCAGCCACCGGCTGCCGTCACCGGCCTGGGCGCCCGGTCCCAGCTCCAGCCGGGAGGACCGCAGGTCGCACCCGGCCCCGACCACGGCCCCGTCGCCCAGCACCAGGTCATCCGCCACGATCACCGTGCCCGGACCGATCCGCACGCGCTCGCCGATCTCCGCCCGGCCCGCCCGCAGGTCGACTCCGGGGAAATCCCCTGGCCGCATCACGTCCGTCCCTTCCGCCGCCAGGCAGAGCCCTGGCCCGGCAACCGCACGCTGAGGAGCCGCCGATGAGTCCCGCGAGCCCCGTGACCGTCCTGGCCGTCGCCGCCCACGGCGACGACGAGACCCTGGGCGCCGGGGGAACCCTCGCCGAGCACGCCCGTGCCGGAGACCGGGTGCGGCTGCTGATCCTGAGCGCCAGCTCCACCAGCCGCCCCGGCGACGGCCACGACGAGGTCCGCGCGCACCGCGCCGCCTGCGTCCGGCAGTCCGCCGCGCTCTACGGCGCCGAGGCGCAGATCGAAGACTTCCCGGACAACGCGTTCGACACCGTCGCCCGGCTGGCGGTCACCCAGGTCATCGAGGAAGCCGTCCGGCGCTGGGAGCCGGCCGTCGTCTACACCCACAGCACCGCCGACCTGTCCCTGGATCACCGCATCACCGCCGAGTGCACCGCCGCCGCCACCAGGCCGCAGCCCGGCTGCCCGGTCCGCACCGTCCTGGCCTGGGAGGTCCGATCCGCGACGGAGTGGGGCACGGGCAGCCCGTTCCGGCCCGCCTGGTTCCGGACCCTGAGCGAGCAGGCCCTCGCCGTCAAGGAGCAGGCCCTGAAGCTGTACGAATCGGAGATGCGGCCGTGGCCGCACACCCGCTCGGCCGAGGCGGTCATGGCCGCCGCGCGGCTGCGCGGCGCGCAGGCCGGCTGCCAGGCCGCCGAGGCGTTCGAGGTCATCCGGCACACGGTCACCGCACCCTGAACCACGCCTGCGGGCTTTCCGCCACGACGATGGCGATGCGCTCGCGGACGCTGTCGCGCACGGGCGGCAGGGCACCGGGCGGGAACCAGGCGACGTCCAGCGACTCATCGCCGTCCGCCCGCCCTGCCTGGCCCGGCGGCACGGGGCGGCACGCGAAGACCAGCTCCAGGTACTGGGCCAGGTCGCCGTTCGGGTGCCGCACCTGCGGGGACACCGTCACCGCCGCCAGCCGCTCCACCACCACCCGCACCCCGGTCTCCTCCTCGACTTCGCGCGTGACTCCGGCGGCCGGGTCCTCGCCCGGCTCCAGGATCCCGCTCAGCAGCGACCACTCGCCGGTATCGGAGCGGCGGTGCAGCAGCACCCGTCCCGCCTCGTCGCGGACGACCGCGTTCACCCCGGGCAGCCACAAAAGGACATCGGGACCCACTGCAGCCCGGAGCACTGAGACAAAGGCAGGAGTCATCACGCCACCAAGCGGTCGGAACGAACACGGCCAGCCATCCAGCGGCGCCGGGCGGCGGGAAGCCGGGAGCGCCAGCCAGTTCCAGCCCAGCACCCGGGTCCGCCAGGTGCAGCAGCCTGCACTGCGAATCCCGCGACAGTACGAGCCTGAGCCGCGAAAAGCCGTGAAAACATGCGAGACCCGGCCTTAACGGATAGCCGCTGGACTCCTCGCTGACGTAGCGTCAGGGCGTGGCGACAGAAAGCGTCTCCCTGCGCGGGCATCCCGGGATGCTCGCCGAAGCCCTCGAACTGGCGGGATGGTCGCCCCGGGACCTGGTCCGGGCCATCAACCCGCGCCTGAACGCCATGGGCCAGCCGGGCATGGACCCGACCGCCGGCCACGGCTGGCTGCGCGGCGGCCTGCCCCGATCCCCGGCCGTGCGCGACCTAGCCGCCGTCGTGCTGTCCCAGGCCACCGGCCGCAGCTACACCTCCAGCCAGCTGTGGGGACGCGGCCACCCTGCCCCCGAGCCGCGTGCGACCGGGGAACTCCTCGGCCCGATGCCCCTGCAGCGCGTCCTGAACGTCGCAGCGGCCTGGACCAGCGGGACCGTCGAGCCGGCGCTCGTCCACCCGGCCAGCGAAGGCCACCTGACGGCGGCGGCCTGGGATGCCACCAGGCAGCCCCTCGTCCCGTCGGCCGCCGGCCGGGGCGGCGACTACGTGCCCCCCGAGTACGTGGACATGCTCGAAGAGCAGCTCGCGTCGCTGCGCCGCCTGGACGACCGCGCCGGCGGCGGCCCCCTGAGCCAGCGGCACGCCCGCATCGCCCTCCACGAGGCCGTCACCCTGATCAACACCGGGCGGTACACCGCCGCCACCGGGACCCGGCTGCTGCGCCACGCGGCCGGGACCGCCCAGCTCGCGGGCTGGCTCAGCTTCGATGCCCGGCTCGACCCGGCCGCGCACCGCTACCTGCTGCTGGCCATCCGGGTCGCCCGCGCCGCCGGGGACACCGACATGGTCGCCAACGCCCTGGGCATGCTCGCCTACCAGCACGCCGCCGGCAGCAGCCCCGGCGTCGCGCTGCGCTTCGCGCACGCCGCCGTCGAGCACTCGGCCAGGAGCGTACCCGTCGTCCGGGCGCGGGCCTGGGGGCGCCTGGCCACCGCCTGCGCCAGCGCCGGCGACCTGCCCGGCTTCCAGCGCGCCATCGACCGGTGCCGTCACTACCTCGGCCAGCGCCGCCCCGACGACCCGCCGTCCCTGTACTACCTCACCCCGCAGCAGGTCGACGCGGAATGCGGCCAGGCCCTGGTCGACATCGCCCAGCGCGCCCAGGGCCGCCGCCCGGCCCTGCTGGCCGAGGCCGCAGCGCTCCTCAGCCCGATCGCGGCCCAGGGCGCCGCCGCGGGCTACCGGCGGTCCGGGCTCCTGCACGGCATCCACCTCATCCGCGCCAGCATCCTCGCCCGCGACACCGAGGCCACCGCCCACTGGGCCGCCGCCGTCGCCGGCCAGATCCCGCACGTGCAGTCGATCCGCTGCCGCGCGCTCCTCAGCGAGGTTAGCTACAGGGGCCGCCGACAGCTGACCGCCGCGGGACGCACTGATGCGCTGGAGGCCGTCGATGAGCCACTATCGGGGGTATGACGCACCAGCCTGCCGCCACCACGCCGGCCTGGGTCCTCAGCGCCGTCTCCTACGACAGCCCGGACGCCCGCAGGCTCACCCAGGCCCTGCACCGGGAACAGCTCGCCACCTACGGGTTCGCCGACGACCCGGCCGGCACGCCCCCCGGGGAGTTCGGCCCGCAGCACGGCACGTTCCTCGTGGCGTCCGCCGGCGGGCCTGCCATCGCCTGCTGCGGGTGGCGCGCCGCAGGGCCTGGCACCGCCGAGGTCAAGCGCCTGTACGTCGACCCGTCCGCACGCGGCCAGGGCCTGGCCCGCCACCTGATGGAAGCGCTGGAGCAGCACGCGAGACGCTGTGGCAAGACCCGCCTGATCCTGGAGACCGGCGCCCGAAGCCACGCGGCCCTCGCGCTCTTCACCTCCTGCGGGTTCACCTTCACAGGGTCGTACGTCGAAGGCCGGAATCCCGACGTCAACCGGGCTATGCAGAAGACCCTCAGCCCGTCAGCAGCCAGGCAGCCAGAACAAGCGGCCCGCGCGACCTCTGCCGCATGGCCGGCTGCGAGATAAGCCCTGAAAAGAACCAAGACCCGGCCACGTGAAAAGCGCCCAGGACGGCGACGCCAGCCCGGTCACCATCCTGACGGTCCGCGCCTGCTGCGTCATCCTGCACGACGGACAGGTGGCGCTGATCCACCGTCAGCGGCCCGGCGGCGACCAGTACTCGCTGCCCGGCGGCATCGTCCACGCTGACGAAGAGGTCCCGGCAGCGCTCGCCCGCGAGCTCAACGAGGAACTCGGCCTTGACGTCACCGCCCTGCCACGCCGGCCCGAGCTGCGACGGGTGACCAGCTCACCACCCGCCCCGGCAGCACCGCGCCGTTCCGCCGGCCCCACCTCATCCACGTGCTGCCCGACCTCCCACTGCTGGCACGCCAGGAGTGCCATGGCGGGCACAGAACTAGACGCTGAGGACCACGCCAGGATCGTCTGGACGCGGACCGGCCAGGCGAGCCGGCTCCAGCTGTACCCCGCAGTCGGCGGAGCCATCGAGATCCTGGCCAGCACACACGTCCAGCCCGTCCTGTTACTCCTGCCACCGATTACTGACCAGAGCTTCCGCTGGCGCTAACTCGGCGTGCACAGCGCACCAGCTGCTCTCCGGTCCGGAGGTCGAGAACAGGCAGGACCTTGGGGGGGTCTCGTACCTTTCGACGTGGCCTCCCGCAGGAGCCGTCATTCGAGGCGGGGATGCCAGACCCAGGGCGGCCTGCCAGCCTCGCTCGCGGTCCCGGCGGAGGATGAACACGTTCGCCGTCGGCTCGATGATCACGGTGCCTCCTCAGCGGGGGTGCGGCACGGATGATCTCAGCTACGTGGCGCGACATCAGCGCCGCCGCCGTCCACCCCGCCCTCCAGCCCCAGCCCGCCGCATCCGAATGGGCCGCCCGCGCCCTCGACGGCCAGCCCTGCTCCCGGCCGCCGTGACCGGCTGGGCGGGTCAGGCCGGTGTGGTGTCGACCGGCTGGTTCCGCAGCTGCACTTCCGCCGTGCCCTGCACCGCCGAGGCCGACGAGACCACCGTCAGCACGGCGTCCTCGTGGAATCCCCGCAGGGTCGTAGCGCCGCAGCTGATCATGGTGGCCTTTAGCTTCGTCACCGTCACGGCCACGGTGTCGGCGAGGCTTCCCACGAAGGGGACCAGCCCGTCGACTCCCTCGGGGAAGGCGATGTCTTCCTCGTGCTGGCCGTAGCGGGCCGCCTGGATGCTCTCCCCGGGCTCCAGCAGCGGAGCCGCATTGGAGCCGCATTAGCGCGCATCTTCGCACGCGCCCTGTCCCCTATGGCCATAACGGGCCTTTCCCGTGCTGACGCTGATTTCGTCCAGGGCTCGCGTCGCGCAGTGACAACATTCACATCCATGCCGAACGGGAGCGTGGTGGCGGTCGCACGCCATCGCTTCGTCCCCGCGTGTGAGGACCTGGGGCTGCACGGCCCCGCCCGCCTCCGGGTCCGGGCGGGTGCCGTCCGGGCAGTGTCGCGGACACGCGGAACGGGGATCAACACACGGCTGGCGACAGCGTGCCGCGACCGTCAGCGAGTGGCGACAGGCTGTCGCCGCCATGCCCTGGCCTGGCCGGGCGGGCTGGCATACTGTGGCTTGCCTGGTGTTCCCTGTGAGGGGGAGGTGAGGATGCCTAGCGTACGACGGTGTCCTGCGTGCCCGGAGGCGCGGCTGACCGGCCACCGGGAGGAGCCGCTGTGCGCGGTGTGCATGCCCGCCGCGCGGGAGCCAGTACCCGGGATGTTCGCCTGGGTGTTCGATTCGCCGTTGATGCGGCGGGTGCTGGCGGACCGGAACCTGGGTGCGGTTCCGGCGGTGTTCCGGGCGTCGGCGGGGCTGTCCCTGTATGACGTGGCGGATCTGGTGGACCGGTCGCGGCATACGGTAGGTTCGTATGAGCTTGGCAAGCGCGGCGCCTTGCATGATGACCGGGCGCTGGAGCAGTTCGCTGCCGCGGTGGACCTGCCGTATCTGGCGATGCTGCCGTACCTGTTCCGGACTCCGGATGTCGCGCTGGCGGGCGGGCCTGTGCTGCATTCGGTTCTGGAGGCGCTGGGCGTGGATGTGGACCGGCGGGGCTTCGGCGGCCTGGCCGCCGGTGCTGCGGTCGCTGCC
>WNFD01000618.1_pt1 | contig 62725 bp, 47 predicted proteins | sample 5400491 | NCBI WGS metagenome assembly WNFD01 (sample SAMN13153343, study PRJNA577476) | soil metagenome | isolation source: 120 cm saprolite under Douglas fir tree site 2 hole 2 replicate 2 | place: USA:California | collected 2015-04-18 | reverse complement strand
GCGCGGTCGGAGCAGGACATTGTCGGTTGGGCCGCGCTGAGTCCGGTATCCATGCGGCCTGTATACCGCGGAGTGGCGGAAGTCAGCATCTACGTGGCCGAGTCGGCGAGAGCTTGTGGCATCGGAGCAAAGCTCCTGGCAGAACTGATCGCCGATTCCGAGGCAGAAGGGATTTGGACTCTGCAGGCTGGCATCTTTCCGGAAAACACGGCGAGCATCGAACTCCACACCAGGGCAGGATTCCGAATGGTGGGCACACGTTCTCGACTCGGATGTATGAATGGGCGTTGGGGTGACGTTGTGCTGCTGGAGCGCCGAAGTCTCATGGTCGGCAGTTAACGCAAAGGCCCCACCCCTTACGCCCAAGCCGCGCCCGTGTTATGTTCAATTTCCCTCTAATTTGAGCGCAATCCGTCTAGAGCATGATTCGTTCTTATAAAGGAAAGACGCCGGTGCTTCCGGAGTCCTGTTACGTGGACGACTCGGCGCAAATCATTGGCGATGTGGTTCTGGGTGAGCACGCTAGCGTCTGGATGAATGCCGTGTTGCGTGGCGACGTACACTCCATCCGTGTGGGCGCGTATTCGAATATTCAGGATTGCAGCGTGCTGCATGGCATGAAGGAGCAGTACGACGTTTTCCTGGGCCAGTACGTGACAGTGGGTCACTCGGTAACGCTGCACGGCTGCACAATTGAAGGACGCTGCCTGATCGGGATGGGGTCGATCATCCTGAATGGGGCCCGCATCGGGGCAGGTTCAATCATTGCAGCAGGCACGCTGATTCCGGAGAAAACGATTGTGGAGCCGGGGTCACTGTGGATGGGCTCTCCGGGAAAGTTCCACCGCAAGCTGGATGAAACGGACCAGGAAAGCATCATGCGGTACGCGAATAATTATCTGGGATACAAAGATTCGTATTTGAGGGAGAGAAAGTAAAAGACAGTGGTTCGCGGTCAGTAACGAGAAGCTAGTAGCTAGAAGCTCATGATTAAAGCTGTCCGAGGCACGCGCGACCTTCTTCCGCCGGAAACAGCGTTGTGGAATTTTGTCGAGGCAGCGGTGCGCGATGTGTTTCGCGCCTACAACTTCCACGAGATTCGCACCCCGATCTTCGAGGCCACCGAACTCTTCGCCCGCGGAGTGGGCGAGGAAACCGATGTCGTAGCGAAGGAGATGTACACCTGGGAAGACCGCGGACGGGCCCAGAGCGACAAAGGCCAGTCGCTCACTCTTCGCCCCGAAAATACCGCCAGCGTGGTGCGTGCCTACATCGAGCACAAACTTTGGGAGCGCGGACTGCAGAAGCTCTACTACATCGGTCCTCAGTTTCGGCGGGAGCGGCCGCAAAAGGGGCGGTATCGCCAGTTTTACCAGATTGGGGCGGAGGTCATTGGGCCGACGAGCGCGGGCAGCGAGTCTCCCGCGCGGGATGCGGAAGTGCTGGAGCTTTTGGCGACTTTGCTCGACCGACTTGGCATCAAGGACTGGACGCTGGAATTGAATTCGGTCGGTTGCACCAACGATCGCGCTGCCTACAACGAAGCCTTGCGCAAGGCGCTCGAGCCTGTCGTTTCCGGTATGTGCGAAGATTGCCAGCGCCGTGCCGTCACCAATCCTTTGCGCGTGTTTGATTGTAAAGTTCCAGACGACCAGCCCATCATCGAGAAGCTGCCCCGGATCAGCCAGTTTCTGGATGAGGGTTGCCGTGAGCATTTCGAACAGGTGCAGGCAATCCTCAAAGCGGTCGACATTTCCTTCACGCTCAACGATCGCTTGGTGCGGGGACTCGACTATTACACCCGCACTGCGTTCGAGTTTACCCACCGAGCTTTGGGCGCGCAGAACGCGATTCTTGGCGGCGGCCGCTATGACGGGTTGTCGGAATCGCTGGGTGGCCCGCAAGCTCCCGGCATCGGATTTGCCATTGGCGAAGACCGGCTGGTGCTGGCGCTTCAGGAATCGGCCGAGGCGGTGCAGCGCAAATCGGATGTTTACATCGCGCCTTTTGGGAACGGCATGGACCGCGAGGCGGCAAGCCTGGCCCGGGAGCTGCGCCGTCACGACCTGGTGGTTGAGCTGGGAGATGAAACTTTTCGGATGAAGAAGTCGCTGGAAACAGCCAGCAAGATTGGGGCACGCTTTGCCTTGATCGTTGGCGAAAACGAGGTCAAGTCGGGCTGGTTCGCGCTGAAGAATCTGGAAACCAGCGAGCAGGTTTCGGTCCCGCGTGCTGATTTGGCCAGGAAGATTCAGGCGGGATAATCGATTTCGAATTGTACTCTGCTACGGGAGGACTATGAGAAAGCTCGGGTTCATTGCCTGCTTTTTCTGTTTCTCAATTGCCGCCTTCGCGCAAGCTTCAGGGAATCAGCCCAAACCTCTGACTCCGCTGGAGCAGACGCTGATTGCCAGCACCAAAGCAATTCCGGAAGCTCAGAAAGCCAAAGATGTGGCGTTCCTGAAACGCACCTTGACCGACGATTTCCTTGCGGTGGGGAGCGAAGGCAAGGTTCATGACAAAGAGGAAATGGTGGGGAGTGCGCGCGACGGTGAACTGAAAGACTATTACGCCTACAATCTGCGGGTGGTGCCGGTCAACCACGAGGCCGCCATCGTCACCTACGACTGCGTCATTCACATGCCCGAGGGCGATGCGCCGGGCATGGCACCGCGTTATCAGCATATCTCCGATCTCTGGGTGAAACAGGATGACCAGTGGCGGTTGAGGTTCCAGCAGTCAACGGCGGCGCGGCCGATTGATTGAGTACGAGCGGGACGCTCGCGCCTACATTTATAATCTTTGATTCGCGAACGGCGATTCGCTCACCACGATTCGCTCACCGCGATCCGGCTTACGGCCGCATTCTCCACTGAAGGGCACAACTTGCTCGATTTTCTAGGCGATTTACGACGTACACACATGTGCGGCGCTTTGCGTCCGCCGGACTCGGGCAAGAAGGCCACGCTCATGGGTTGGGTGAACCGGCGGCGCGATCTCGGCAACCTCATTTTTATTGATATTCGCGACCGCAGCGGTGTAACTCAAGTTGTGTTCAACAAGGAGCGTGATCCGGCGATTCACCAAAAGGCCGAAGCGCTGCGCAACGAGTACGTCATCGCCGTAGTGGGTACGGCCAAGCAGCGGGTTCCAGACACGGTGAACAAGAACATCGCCACCGGGGAAGTGGAACTGATCGCGGAGGAGTTGCGCATCCTCAACGAATCGAAGCAACCGCCGTTTCTGCCCAGCGAGACCGTGCTGCCCAATGAGGAGATGCGTCTCAAGTATCGCTACATCGACCTACGCCGCGATGCCCTGCAGCACAACATCGAGCTGCGGCACAAGGTTGCACTGGCCATTCGCGACTATCTTTCGGCGCAGGGATTTTTCGAGATCGAAACGCCGTTCATGACGCGCTCCACGCCCGAAGGCGCGCGCGACTATCTGGTGCCCAGCCGGGTGCAGCCGGGGAGCTTCTACGCCCTGCCGCAGTCGCCGCAAATGTTCAAACAGATCCTGATGATTTCGGGATTCGACAAATATTTCCAGATTGTGCGCTGCTTCCGCGACGAGGACCTGCGCGCCGACCGCCAGCCGGAATTTACCCAGATCGATCTGGAGATGTCGTATCCGCAGCCCGAACGGGTGTGGGAAGTGGTCGAGGGCTTCCTGACTGCGGCATTCAAAGCTGCCGGAAGCGAGATCAAGGCGCCGTTTCCGCGCATGAGTTACGACCAGGCCGTGCGGCTGTATGGCAGCGACAAGCCTGATATGCGATTGCCCGCGATGGTGGATGTGCGGGAGGCGTTCACAGCCGAAGAACTGGAGAAATTCCAGACGACATTCAAGGTTCGCCAGGATGTTGCTCCTCTTCTCATTCGAATTCCGAAAGCCGGCGAAATCTCCGGAACCGAGCGGCGAACCATTGGAACTTACGGAGCCTTCGCACACGCGCAGGGGACGTCATCGGTGAGCTTGATGACCGACCCAAATCGCTTTGCCAAGGAATATCCCAATTCGTTCGAACCAATTCTCAAAGCAGCCGAAGTCGAGCCGGGCGATTTGTGGTTGCTGGTGGTGCGCAAGACGGAGTCGAGGCAAGACCCGCTTCAGTTCTTCCAGACTTGCGGGCAGCTCCGGCTCGATCTCGCTCAAAAATACGCAGCCAAGCACGGAGCTTTTGCCAAGACCGGCGACCCTGTAAAAGATTTCCGATTTCTTTGGGTGACTGATTTCCCCATGTTCGAGTGGGACGGAGAGAGCAAGCGCTGGAATGCGGCTCACCATCCCTTCACTTCGCTGCACGACGAAGACATGGCCAAGCTGGAGACCAGTTTCGACTCAATCCACGATCCTCAGTCTCCGCTGGGTGAAGTTCGCGCGCTGGCTTATGACGTGGTGCTCAATGGTACCGAGCTGGGTTCCGGCTCGATCCGTATTCATCGCCGGGATATTCAGAGCAAGATATTTCGCGCTCTGGGTATGACCGAGGAAGAGGCGCGCTCACGCTTCGGCTTTTTTCTAGAGGCCCTGGAATACGGCACACCTCCTCACGGCGGCATCGCGCTAGGACTGGATCGAATCGTGATGATCCTGGCCGGAGCGGACAGCTTGCGCGAAGTCATTCCCTTCCCCAAGACCGCGAGAGCGGTGGATTTAATGGTGGACGCGCCGACTCCGGTGAGTGAGGCGCAGTTGAAGGAACTGGGGATAGAGGTGAAGAAGTAAGGCTGTGGCTGGAGGGCGCTTTCAGAGAGTTCTTATGCCGGCCTGAAGGCCTGCCCCACGCTCGGATCACCTAGCTGCCGGGCCTGATGTCTGCTGCACTCTCAGATCGAACACTGTACGCAGTGATGGCCCGTCGCTTCCGAAACGGACTGGCAGAAGGGGTGGAGCAGGGCTTCCCGCCCCGCATTGCAGGCGGCCTATGCAGCTGGCTTTGGTCAGATTGTCCTTCCTGCCTTGAAACTCGACTAGTGCTGAAAGCGTCAGGTCTTATTTTCCTTGCTCTCGGAGCTTGAATCTCTGCAGCTTGCCGGTTGCCGTCTTCGGCAGGTCATCGAAGAATTCTACCCATCGCGGGCGCTTGAAGACTGGCAACCGGCTGACCACAAATTCCTGCAGTTCGCGGGCGAGGTCGGGTGTTCCTGCGACGCCGTTTTTTAGAACCACACAAGCGGCCGGCTTCAGAAGTTGGTCGTTGTCCTGGCGACCGATGACCGCCGCTTCCAGCACGGCGGGATGCTCAATCAGCACGCTTTCAATTTCGATCGGGCTCACCCACACACCGCTGCACTTGAGCATGTCGTCGGAGCGGCCCACATACCAGAAATATCCATCCGCATCCAGATAATACTGGTCACCGGTGCGGATCCAGTTGCCTTCGATCGTGCTCTTGGATTTCTCGTGCTGGTTCCAGTAGTGGGAGCAGGTCGAGTCGGACTGGACCAGCAGGTTGCCGATGTCGCCAGGCTTCACGGGCTGCCTGTTTTCGTTCACGATCTTCGCTTCGTAGCCGGGAATGATCTGTCCGCTGGAACCCGGACGGACCGCGCCCGGGCGATTGGCGATGAACACGTGCAGGATTTCGGTGGAACCAATCGCGTCCAGAATCTCGACGCCGAACCGTTCTTTGAAACGGTGGAAAAGGGCGGCGGGTAAGGCTTCACCGGCGGAGACACCATAGCGGATAGAGGAGAGATCAAAGTCTGACGTACCCGGACGGCCGGGGGTGGCGGTCCCCAGGTGAACACTGCCGGGCTCATAGGCCAATAGCGCGGCATAATTCGAGGGCACGGAGAAAAACAGCGTCGGCCGGTGGCGTTCGATGATATCGAACACGTGTTGCGGCTTGGGCGGGCCTGGCCACAAGATGCTGGTGCCGCCAACCGCCAACGGGAAATAGAGCGCGTTGCCCAGTCCGTAGGCAAAAAACAGCTTCGCGGCGCTGAAGCAGCGATCACTTTCCGTCATGGCCAGAATGCCCTTGGCGTAGCGCTCGGCGCAAACCACCATGTCATGCTGCAGATGGACGCAGGCTTTGGGAAAGCCGGTAGAGCCCGACGAGTAGAGCCAGAAAGCAGCATCATCTTTGCTGGTCGGCTCGGCTTCGAGGTCCGGGGGATTCTGCTGGAGCAGCTCGTCGAAGCGCAAGGTGTCCACCGGCGCTTTAGCGTCCACTACGATGGTGTGCTTCAGATAGCGGAGTTGCTCCCTGGGAAAGGCTTCAATCTGGGGATAGAGCGATTCGCTGACCACCGCAACCCGCGCCCTCGAGTTGTTCAATATGTATTGATAGTCGGCCGGCTTGAGCAGAGTGTTGACCGGCACCGGAACCGCGCCGATCTTGATGGCGCCGAAAAAACTGATGGCGAACTCGGAGCCGTCGAGCAGGAGCAGGAAGACGCGCTCCTCAATGCGGACACCGAGCTTGCGCAAACCGTTTCCGAAGCGGTTTACGTCTTCCCAGAGCTGGTGGTAACTGACGCGGGCGCCTTCGGCCTCGATGGCGGTCTTCTCTCCGCGGCCTTCCTGCAAATGGCGATCGATGAAGTAAGTGGCGGCGTTGAACTGTTCAGGAAGCAGAATGGGAGCGCCCCAATTCATTTGGCGGCGACGCGCTTACGAAAACTGCGCAGGATAATTACGCCGCTGACGCCAAAGCTAGCAACCGCTCCCAAAGCCAGGGCTTCAGTGAATTGCGGCCTTAGATGGAGCAAATCTCCACAGAACGCCGCCAGGGCAAAAAGAATGCCCACGACGTTCAGCCAGGCCGGCGAACGCGAGGATTGCGCCCGATCCTGGTTCTGCAGGCGCAGCTGCAGCAGGACCGCCGCCAATCCGACAGCGCCCATCACCACCACCGCCAACGGGCTGAAGAACGCCCCGCGGTTGGTGAATAGCACGATGAGGGCCAGCGCTCCGCATAGCAGACCGGAGGCGATCACCGTCCAACGGCGCGAGCGGTACTCATGCTTATTCACTTTCACCTCGAACGCGAAAACCCATTGTAGACAGAGTGAGTCGCCATGCAAACACGAAGTTACGGTGTCGATCTCAGTCCCGATGGCGGGGCGGCCATTGCCCCGGCAGTCGCGTCCGGAGGGAGGTAATAGAAAAGATTGTTTTTCCGAGCTTGTCCACTGGCTGACGTTGATTCAGCCAAGCAAACGCGTCGGGAGGATAAGTGGCGGGGAAGACGTCACAGGGGCACAAAGCCCGAGCGACCTAGCGATTGCAACCCACTGGCTTCTTCGGAAAGGAAGCAGTATAGGGGATCGCCCACCGACTATTTAAATCACCACGGCCTCTTGGTACTCCCCAAACACTTTTCTCATTGTGTCCGAGACTTCGCCGACCGTGGCGTTGGCTTCGACGGCGGCAAGGATGTGGGGCATCAGATTGGTGTGGGAGCGGGCGGCATCTTCGATTCGCCGCAGCGCGGCTTGCCAGGGGCCGGGATCGCGGCGGAGGCGCAACCCACGCAGGCGTTCCACCTGTTTGCGCTCCAGCGACTCGTCAATGCGTTGGATGAGGATGGGCTTTTCTTCGTCCACGGCAAAGCGGTTTACGCCCACCACCACCGCTTGCTCGCGATCGACCTGCTGCTGGTACTCGTAGGCGGCGTTCTGGATTTCCTGCTGCACGTAGCCGCGCTCCAGGGCTTCGATCATGCCCCCGAGAGCTTCGATCTTTTCCAGATATGCGTTCGCCCGCGTTTCGATTTCGTTAGTCAAGGTTTCGACGTAATACGAACCCGCCAGCGGGTCAACGGTGTGCGGAACTCCGGATTCGTAGGCCACGATCTGCTGGGTGCGAAGAGCGATCCGCGCGGCCTGTTCGGTGGGCAGAGCGAGAGCTTCATCGTAAGAATTGGTGTGTAGCGACTGCGTGCCCCCGAGCACCGCGGCCAGCGCCTGCAGGGCGGTGCGCACGATGTTGTTCTCGGGCTGCTGCGCGGTGAGGGTGGAGCCTGCGGTCTGGGTATGGAAGCGCAGCATCCAGGAGCGAGGGTCTTTCGCCTTGAAGTGCTCACGCATGATGCGCGCCCACATGCGGCGGGCGGCGCGGAACTTGGCCACTTCTTCGAGAAAATTGTTATGCGCATTGAAGAAGAATGAAATCCGGGGGGCAAACTTGTCGATGTCGAGTCCGGCGTCGATGGCTGCCTGAACGTAGGCGATGCCATTGCCTAGAGTGAATGCGACTTCTTGAACGGCGGTCGATCCCGCCTCGCGCATGTGGTAGCCGGAGATGGAAATCGTATTCCACTCGGGCACATTCTGGTTGGCCCAGGCAAACAGGTCGGTGATGATCCGCATGGCCTGTTGCGGCGGGTAAATATACGTGCCTCTGGCAATGTATTCCTTGAGCACGTCGTTTTGCACCGTACCGGAAAGCTTACGAATGTCTGCGCCTTGGCGGCGGGCTACGGCGACATAAAGCGCCAGCAGAATTGACGCCGTCGCGTTGATGGTCATCGAGGTCGAGATCGTGGTCAGCTCGATGCCATCGAAGAGGCGCTGCATGTCCTCAACCGAATCAATGGCTACGCCGACCTTGCCGACCTCCCCGACCGCTAGGGGGTGGTCGGAATCCAGGCCGATTTGTGTAGGCAGGTCAAAGGCGACCGACAGACCGGTGGTGCCGTTGGCCAGCAGGTACTTGTAGCGTCGGTTGGATTCCTCGGCATCGCCCATGCCCGCGTACTGGCGCATGGTCCACAGACGGCCGCGATACATGGTGGCTTGCACGCCGCGGGTAAAAGGATATTCACCGGGATATCCCAGTTCGTGTTCCTGGTCCCGGCTGTCCAAATCGAAGGGCGCATACAGCGGGCGGATCAGGATATGCGAGGAGGTTTCATGATCGGCGGGTGCGCGGCTGGCGGCTTTGAGCTTGTCGGTCATGACGAACAGTCGTCGGTCATCAGTCGTCGGTGTCAGGAAATCAAAGACTGCTGCCGACTGGTCCTGACGACTGACGACTGTGTTTCAACCTTTCTTCCATACCCGCCAAAACGAGGTCACACCGAACCAGACGAACGTCAGGGTGAAAACAATTGCAACCACTACTCGCCCGGTGGTAGTTTGGCCGGCCTGATAGCGGGCGAATTCCCGAAAGAACGCGACCCCGCCAATGAAAGCTAAAGCCAGGAAAACAAAGCCCGTGACCTCTAACCAGAGCTGATGCAGGACGCGTCCGAAATGAGACGCCGTGGTGCGCGCGCCCTTAAACACCGCGCTGACGGTCCGATTCCGTCCGGCAGACTGGGCAACGACCCGGGCCAGAATGGTCAATTTGCGTACGGTCGAAAGCTTCGTCATCAGCGTCGATTTTAACAGTGTTCGGGGTTACAATTACGGACGTGGCGGTAAGGGTTACGAACCGGGTAACCGGTTACCGCATCTAACGAGTGTAGGGGAGTCGGCAGGCTGCCGAAGTCATTCTCAGGGGGGAATGTGGACCAGCAATTAAAGCAGTTGATGAAAGAACTGGGTGAAGCAATCAATGAATCGCTAGCCGATAGCGAACAGATTGCCGAGGTCGTTGCCAAAATCAAAGACGGCGGATACGACATCTTCCTGGTGCTGGAAGCCACAATCGGAGTTAGCAAGCCGGGCGAGAAGTCCGATGACAAGACTTCCATGGTCACCACGCTCACCACGAATCCCGAGTTCAAGATCAGCGATCAGGACCTCAAGTTCCTAAAGTCGCTGCGCATCAAGATCGAAAACGACGCCGCGTGACAGTCGTCAGTCTGCGGTCGTCAGTCTTCCGTCGTTAGTCTTCAGCAACCCAGCCTCCCACGCTTCTTTGCGACCTTTGCGCTGCCTTCGCGGCACGGTTTCGTCAACATTGCCAGAGACTATGCGAATGAAATTGGGTTGCTGAAGACTGACGACTGCGGTCCCCCATCTGTTACACTGTCGCGTTCCGCCGCCCTGGAAAATAATGGACTGCGGGGCTTCCCTGGGTCTGCACGCTACATCAAAGCCGAGACGCTATGAAGGACACACTGGGAGTCTTGTTAGCCGGCGGCGCGGGCGAGCGGCTTTATCCCCTAACTCGCGATCGCGCCAAACCTGCGGTAACCTTTGGCGGCATCTACCGGATCATTGACGTCACCCTTTCCAATTGCATCAACTCCGACCTACGGCGGGTCTACATCCTCACCCAGTACAAGGCCCTTTCACTGAACCGGCATATCCGCGAAGGCTGGAACATCATGGGCGTGGAACTGGGCGAGTTCGTCGAAGTGCTGCCGCCCATGAAACGGGTGAGCGATCAGTGGTATCAGGGCACGGCAGACGCGGTGTACCAGAACATTTACTCGATCGGTTCGGAGCAGCCCAAACACGTGCTCATTCTCTCCGGAGATCACATCTACAAGATGAACTACGGCTTGATGCTGGACCGGCACAACGATTCGGGAGCGGATGTGACTCTGGCGACAATTCAGATCGACCCCGATGAAGTGTCCCGCTTCGGAGTTGTGGATGTGGACCGCGATCATCGAGTGCTGGGTTTCCAGGAAAAGCCGAAGACAACCGAACTGCGCGTGCCTTCGAATCCCGACAAGGTTTACGCTTCCATGGGCATTTACCTGTTCAATACCGATGTGCTGATCCCCGTGCTTCTGAAAGACGCCGAGGATCCTGGTTCCAGCCACGATTTCGGCAAAGACATCCTGCCTAAGATGGCCGACGATTACAGGGTGTACGCCTACGACTTCGTGGACGAAAACAAGAAAGAGGCTCTTTACTGGCGGGACGTGGGCACGCTGGAGGCGTATTACGAGGCCAACATGGACATCGTGGCGGTATCGCCGGTGTTCAACTTGTACGACTCGGACTGGCCGATCCGCACTCACCAGCGCCAGTACCCGCCGGCCAAATTCGTTTTTGCCGAATCCGGCCGCACCGGCACCGCCGTGGACTCGATCGTTTCCGCAGGCTGCATTGTTTCCGGCAGCATGGTGAAGGACAGCGTGCTGTCGCCCGACGTGCGAGTCAATTCCTATAGCGAAGTAGATAGCAGCATCCTGTTCTCCCACGTGAATGTGGGGCGGCATTGCCGCATCCGGAAGGCCATCATCGACCGCGACGTACACATTCCGGAGGGCACCACGATCGGGTACGACAGCGAGGCTGATCGCCAACGATACTTCGTCACCGAAAGTGGAATCACGGTAGTGACCCGGGATTATTCCCTGTTCGAGAATCCGGTGACGGTAGATTACTTCACCAGCGAGTAGTCAGTGGGTTCCCAGCGACTTATCGCTGGCTGCGGAATGCGCAAACGTCCGTTCCCGTGGAGAGAGCTGAAACCCCCGCTGGTCAGCGTCGTTGTTCCTTTCAGGCGTGCCTACAGAACGCACATCCTGCCCCGCTACCCCCCGAAGTGGTGGCCCATTGTCAAAGGTCCCTCCGGGGACCTTGTTGAAAGAGAGACGGCCTGGTTATTCGCTTTTTATTCGTCTCATATTTTGCCGCCCTGCTACAATGCCTTCGCCTTATTGAAGTACAGAACTTTTGGGGCCACAAAAACGTATCTATAGTGTGATTGTGGTGTTATGGCCCGGCTTGTGCCACGTCCGGGGGACAGACCAGGAGTTCCGGGGAGTGCGGGTTGGAAGACGCCCAGGTCGTTGCTATGTTGGTCCGTCGCTGCGTAGCCGGCGACGTAGTGGCCTGGGAGGAAATCGTGCAGCGCTACAACCGGCGCATCTACAACATCTGCTATCGCTTCGCCGGTTCGGGCGACGACGCCCAGGATCTTACCCAGGAAGTCTTCATCAAGATGTTCCGTACGCTGAGTTCCTACGACGTCGAGCGCGGCTCCTTCATGACCTGGGTCACCACCATCACCCGCAACCTGCTGGTGGACCACTTCCGCAAGAGCAAGCAGGATCGCATGACCGACTCGCTGGACGCAGCCCCGTCCGAACACGAGGACGCGATGCCGCTGAGCGACAAGATCGAGGACAAAGGCCCGTCTGCGGATACGAGCGTACAAGGTCGCGAGACTCGGGAACTGGTACATCGCGCCTTGCAGAAGCTTTCGCCGGAGCTGCGCGAAGCCGTCATCCTGCGCGACCTGCAAGACCTGGATTACCGGGATATTGCCACGGTACTAAAGGTTCCGGAGGGCACGGTGAAATCAAGGATAAATCGCGGGCGGGCGGAACTTGCACGTCTGCTACAACGTACTTATAGGCAGGTGATCTGATGCCAGGCGAAGCCAAAAACGGTATGCAGTGCGCGGAGTTCGACGCCCTGCTGAACGAAGCCCTGGATGCGACCCTAACCGGGCCAAAGCTGGAAAGCTTTCAGGCTCACGCCCGGGTGTGCGCGATTTGTGGCCCCTTGCTGGCCGAGGCCGACGCCGGACGGCGCTGGCTGAAGTCGCTGGCTGAGGTGGAACCGCCCGCCAACCTGATGCACAACATTCTGCTGGCCACGACGGGGCACGAGAGCAAGCGGGTCGCGGCTCGCGCCAAAGCCGAGTCCTCTTGGGCGGATAAAATCACCGCGTGGCTGCGGCCGGTATTCGCTCCCGTGCTCGCCGTAAGCCGTCAGCCGCGCTTTGCCATGTCATTTGGAATGGCGTTCTTCTCCCTATCAATTTCGCTCAGCCTGGCCGGAGTGAAAGTGAGCGACGTGCGGCACCTGGATCTGCGGCCCACCGCCATCAAACGCACTTACTACGAGACCTCAGGTCGAGTGGTGAAGTATTACGAAAATATTCGCTTCGTGTATGAAATCGAATCGCGGATGCGAGAGCTCAAACGAGTAACCGCTCCAGCCGAGACAACCCCCAAGCAACAGAACAAAGAACAGAAAAACAACAACACCAGTGGAGAACCTGAGCAAAAACAGGAACGCAACTACAGCCAGGGAGAGAACCAGCCTGTGCTGGCTTCGGTCCCGAATGATCCGCCTGTAGGGACCGCGACCACTTACAGGAGGCTTTCATGAACTGTGCCAACCACCCCGACATTCAGTCGGTGGCCTTTTGCCGCACTTGCGGAAAACCGCTGTGTGCGAACTGCACCCGTTCGGTGCATGGAGTGATCTATTGCGAGAGCTGCCTGGCGGCGCGATTGGAAGGCGTGCAGCCGTCAGCGCCACCCCCGGCCGCAGGTTTCGTTCCCTCCAGTCCCACGGCCATGCCGGGCTCGGGTCCAAATCCGGCCCTCGCGGGCGTTCTGGCCGGCTTCTTCCCTTTCGGGGTAGGCGCGGTTTACACCGGGCAATATGCCAAAGGCCTGGCGCACCTGGTAATCTTCACCCTGCTGGTCTTAGGAGCCAGCAGCGGCAGTGAGGCCATGGGCACCGTCTTCGGGCTGTCCATCGCGGGATTCTATTTTTACCAGATTATCGATGCCGTGCGCACTGCCCGGGCCATACAACTGGGGCAGCCACCGCCGGACCCGTTTGGACTGGGAACCACATTTAGCTCCGGACTTGGCTCCGGCGACCGGATCGATGCGAGCAAAGTTCCGGTCGGGGCTCTGGTCCTTATCGGCCTAGGCACAATCTTCCTGTTGCATACCCTCGACATCTGGGATTTCAGCCTTCACCGGATCTGGCCGCTTGTGCTCATTGGCATCGGCGGTTTCCTGCTGGTTCGTCGGCTAGGTCTGATCGGGGAAGTACCCTCAGGATTTGATCGCGCGCGCTGCTACAGGCGCGGCTTGTTGGGGCCGATCGTCCTGCTCACTCTGGGTTTTCAGTTTCTCCTCGATAGCATGGGCATCATCCGGTTCGGCCGTACCTTGCCCTTGCTGCTGATCGTGATTGGACTGGTGAAGATATTCGAGAGTACGAGCAAGCCAGGTCCGCTCGCGGGCCCACCCCCCACCCAGGGCGGAGTGCAACCGCCCGGAGTTGTGTCCGGAGAGGTACAACCGCCGTACCCGGAGGTGAAGCCGGAGGTGAAGAATGGCTAGCCCGGTACAGGCTCCTCACCCAATGCGGGAACAACAACGAAGACAGCGGCGGTCCGTAGCGGGTCCGGTCGTGCTGATCTTGCTGGGAGTGGTGCTCCTACTGACCACCATGCATGTGCTGCACCCCGAACCGCTTCTGCGCTGGTTCGGGACGTATTGGCCGGCCCTGATCATTCTCTGGGGCGTCATCAAGCTGGTCGAGTACCAGCAGGCGCAGAAGGAAGGCACGCGCCCCTCCGGAATCGGAGCTGGCGGCGTCTTGCTATTGGTCTTCTTAATCATTTTCGGGATGTCCGCGACTCAGGCTTCGCGCTTTAACTGGGATGAGATACGCGACCACATTAACATCGGCGACGAAGACTTCCAGATTTTCGGTCACACCTACAGTTACGACGATCAGCTACAGCAGGACTTTCCGGCCGGCGCGAGCCTGCACGTAACAAATGATCGCGGCGCGGTAAACCTGACCGCCTCGGACGACAATCAGATTCACGTGACCGCTCATAAACGGATAAACGCGGACAGCCAGGAACAAGCGGACAAGTTCAATCCCGGCACCAAGCCTCAGATCACCGTCAGCGATCATACCGTCACCCTCAATGCCAATACGCAGGGCGCCGGCGATCATTCGGTTACGACCGACATGGATGTGAGCATCCCCCGCAAAGCCTCGGTGGTGATTACCTCGCACCGCGGTGGCGTCAGCGTGCTGGGCCGTGATGGCGACGTCGAAATTTCCAGCCAGGGTGGCGATGTCGCTACCTCCGACATCAATGGCAAGGTGAGTCTTAACCTGACCCGCGGCTCGGCCCGAGTTTCGAAGATCTCCAGCGATATTTCGGTTCAGGGACGGGCGGATGATGTTTCCGCGGCAGACGTCAAAGGCGCCGCTCGCCTGAACGGCGAGTTCGACAACGTTAAGCTTTCGAAAGTTGCCGGCGCAGTCAGCTTCAAATCGGCCCGCACCGACATGGAATTTTCCAGACTTGACGGTGACCTCGATATGGACTCGGGCGATATGCGAGCCAGCGAGCTGACCGGCCCGTTCCGTCTCCTAACCCGCTCCAAGGATGTCCGGCTCGTGGGAGTGAATGGCGATGTGCGCCTGGAGAACGAAAACGGAGCAGTCGAAATCCGCATGAACAAGCTAGGCAGCATGCAAGTGAGCAACCGGAACAGCGACATCCAGATTTACCTTCCCGACAAGTCTGCTTTCCAACTAGACGCTCACTCTCGCGGCGGCGAAATCGAATCGGACTTTGACGCCCTCAAGATCGACAACCGCGACGACCAGGCGACAGCCAGCGGCGCTATCGGAACCGGCGGCCCTCACCTGGTCATCACCAACGAGCACGGCGGAATCGAACTCCGCAAAGGATCGTCGCTCGCAGAAAGCCCGACACCCCCCACGCCACCTCGCCCACCGCTCCCACCAAAAGTACCAGTGCCGACGGAGAACTAGGCTGGAGCAAAGGGCAAACTACAAATAGGCAGGAGTTCGGCCCTCTCCCTGTTCCGCGCGGTCGACTGCGACTCATCCTACCTTCCTTGAGGACCCAAATTATTGTACGTACATTTACGCTGTGACAACATGTTCCACGCGGAACCTTACGTCGATTTTGCGTTCCAGTTTGACCGGCCTCAGTGCCCCGCGTACCTTACTGACGCCGTGGCGACGGAACCGCGGCGTGACCCGACATAATCCGGCATCCCCGATGCTATAGGTTCTGTCACCCAGGCCGAGTTATATTGGGCGGGTGGTCTGCTATTTGTGGCGATGAGAAAATTCTGGTCCATCCTTTTTCTGTGCTGGATTCTGTTCCTGGCTGGCTGTGCGTCCAAGAAAACGCCGGTCGCGCCTCCTCAACCTGCAGCGCCCCCTCCCGCGCCGGCGCCGGTGCGCAGCCAGATGCCGCCGCCCTCCGCCGAGGTAATTGAGCACTGCGTCGTCAGCAAGCAGGAGAACGCAAACACGGTCACTTGCCGTTGCGAGCCGGTCACTACACGAATTGATTCAAAGACCGGACACACAGTCATCGTCTGCAAGAAAATGCCAGAAAAGAGATGATGTCTGGCGCCGAGCGTTGGCTCTCGCCTGCCTGGTGTCCCGAGGGTTAGGCATTGGCTCCGGCTACCCATTCGGCTTGGCGGGAGCCGCCGTGGCTGAGCGCGTACAATACCAGTTCTACGCGGCTTGAGATCCCTAGCTTGTCGAAAATCCGAAAGAGATATTTCTTGATGGTGTGCTCGCTCAGGCAAAGTTCCTGCGCCACCTCGCGATTGCTGAGGCCATCGGCTACCAGGGCAACCACCTGTTCTTCGCGCGGGGTGAGCAAACGAATTCCACGCGAGTTGACCATGTGCAGAGAAGGCACCTGGCTCAAGGACTCGATCACATACTGCATCTGTTCACTGTTGGCCCACACTTGTCCGCGATGCAGGCTGTGGATGCACTTGCAGAGCAACCGGAAGGGGTACTGGGAGAAGCAGAACAAGCCTCGCGCGCCGGAGCGGAAAGCGTTCACCACTATGTCGCGGTCGTAAGTGTCGAGCAGAATGATTTTTGCCACTGCGGGATGAGCGAGATGCATGCGACGCACAACCGTCATGTCCGGCCAGCCGTCTCTGGGGTTGTCGGCATTGAGGATGGCCACCTCCACCGGCGCCGATCCGATGACGCGCAGGATGACGTCCGGGTCAAGAATGCAGGAAGTCACTTTGAATTCCGGGCGGCGGCGAAGTGCGCTGACCAGAAGCTGGCATTGCATTTGGTTGGAGTCGGCAACCAGCAATCCAATCGAGTTTGAAGACGAACTACACGCAGGTTCCATAATTCCTTGTGGAACGTAATCAACTGCCCCGGTCCAATTCAGCAAACTAGGGCAGCCTACACGATTGCGGGTAGGCATTTCTGTGACGTATCAACATCACAGATGGTTGAATGAACTGTGGGAAACCGGATCTAAACCAGCAAAGGGAGCGTGCGCAAGGACACTGTATTGCCTTTAACTGCTTGCATCAAGTGCAGATAACGGGCATTCCTCAGCCTCGGCCCATGCTGGAGGTGAAGCGTACCAGGTTAGCCAGTCTACTTTTGTGGATACCGCCAACGAGGATGAGAACGAATGCCCATCAATCTTGAACCACAGCGCCTCAGCCCCCGCCGTTGCTCAATGCGCTCTTGACGTGGGTGGACACGCGCCGATGCTGAGTAGGGGGCGTCGATGTTGCGACTCAATTCTTCCAATCGGAAAGCGCCCTCTCCGGCGCGAGAGCAATCGCATTCATACAGCTACCTTTGTGGACAACACTTCCCATGTCTTGCTGCTTTGGGTGCGGCCGGGATAATTTGCAAGCTCTAGGTTTGCGGCAAAAGCGGCGAGGATAAGAAAGATAGGGCAAGAGAGAATGGAACGACTTCTGATCTGCGTGGCGTTGGTCCTTGGCTGCCGCGCAGTGCAGGCAAGTTCGGTGGCGGCCGTGGCCCAAGAGCAGGCGACGCAAGCGGCAAAAGCAAGCGAAGGGGCGGCGGGGCCTACGAAACCCGGCATCGCGGACGGTGCATCGAGTCCAGACGAGATGGGGAACCGCCGTCCGCTCTACCGGCTACGAAAGAGCGACGTGATCGAAATCAATTAAATTTCGCGTCCGAGTTTAACCAAACGGTGAGCCTACAGGCGGATGGCTTCATCCCGCTGAAGGGATGGGACGAACTGTACGCCCAAGCAATGCCCGAGCTGCGGAGGACGATCCGCCAGGCCTATTCCGAATGCGGCCCAACGTGGAAGTCACCATTGACCCAAGGACTTGGAGAAGCCTTATTTGTTGCCGCGGGGCCGTGGCGCGTGCGGGCAAGTACGAATTGCGCGGCACCAATTGTTCGCACAGCTTTCTCTGGTCCCCGCGATTTGCTGGTCTACTTCCCGTACCAGCCGGCACGAAGGTGGGAATCCCCGGATCCGCTGCCTGGTTTCCGCCATCGCCACTTCCGTCTGGCGGTCGTTGGCTTCTGCATCGTATCTTCGCCGTAGCGGGCCGCAGCAGCGCCCTGGCAGGTACTACCATCCCGTACGTGAGCCGTGCGACCACGGCCCTGTCGTTTACAATCAGAGCGGCCCGCGCCATTCGGACCACTTGACCCGGCGCGGCTTGCTCACATGCAAAAGACGATTCTGGTTACCGGAGGATCGGGCTTCATCGGTTCCAATTTCATCCTGCAATGGATTGAGCAGGAGCGAACTCCGGTGGTTAACCTCGACAAACTGACCTACGCCGGCAACCCACGCAATTTGCTCGGTGTTTCTTCGGATCCGCGATATTGCTTCGCACTAGGAGATGTATGCGACCGCGAGCGCTTGCGAGAACTGCTCCAGATCCACAAACCGCGCGCCATCGTGCATTTTGCCGCGGAGAGCCATGTGGATCGTTCCATCCGAGGACCCGATGACTTCATTCGGACCAACGTGCATGGAACATTTTGCCTGTTGGAGGAAGCGCGCGCGTACTATGGAGAATTAGCGCCGCAGGAACGCGATTCGTTCCGGTTTCTGCACGTGTCCACAGATGAGGTATACGGCTCGCTGGGTCCAGATGATTCGCCGTTTTGCGAGACGACGGCGTACGCACCGAACAGTCCATATTCAGCTTCCAAGGCGGGCGCGGACCACTTGGTGCGCGCCTATCACCATACTTACGGCCTTCCCACTCTGACCACGAATTGCTCGAATAACTACGGCCCATACCAGTTCCCGGAAAAGCTGATTCCGCTCGTCATCTTGAACGCCCGCGCTGCCAAGTCGTTGCCTGTGTACGGAGACGGCCAGAATGTGCGCGACTGGCTTTTCGTGGAAGATCACTGCGCCGCGGTACGCAGGATTCTGGCCCAAGGCAGGGCGGGAGAAACCTACAACATCGGTGGGGGGGGCGAAAAGCGAAACATAGAAATCGTGGAAATCATATGTTCGATCCTGGACGAATGTTGTCCCGAGGATCCCAGCGTACCGCATCGAAAATTGATCGCCTTCGTGAAGGATCGTCCGGGGCACGACCGCCGATACGCGGTCGACGCGCGCAAGGTCGAGCGCGAATTAGACTGGAAGCCGCGCGAGAGCTTAGAGAGTGGCCTTCGTAAGACGGTTCAGTGGTATTTGCAAAACGAAGAGTGGGTGAGAGACGTGACCAATGGCAGCTACCGAAAGTGGATTGCCACGCAGTATTCGTAGAATCGCGAAGAGTGGGACGATGCAAAGAGAACTTGCCACATGCGAATCACGATCTTCGGCGCGACCGGGCTGCTGGGCAAAGCGCTGATGTCCGAGGCGACGGCCGATGATGTTACGGGGTTCGGCTCGGTGGATGGAGACATCCGTGACGCGCAAGCGGTTTTGGACCTGGTGGAGCGCACCCAACCGGACTGGATCATCCTGGCGGCAGCTTACACCGACGTCGACGGCTGCGAAAGAAATCGCGACCTGGCCTTCGATGTGAACTGTCGCGGCGCCGTGAACGTGGTGCGAGCGGCCAAGCGGCGGGACGCCCGCCTGCTTTTTCTCAGCACAGATTATGTCTTCGATGGAACGAAGACGACACCCTACACCATGGGCGATGCACGCACACCTCGCAGTGTTTACGGTCAATCAAAAGCCGAAGCGGAGGTGCAACTCAGTCAGATCCTGCCGGAATGCTGCATTGTCCGGACTTCCTGGCTGTTCGGCACCGGGGGAAGGTGTTTTCCCGACACAATTTTGAAGTTGGCCGCAAGCCGTCCGCAACTGGAAGTGGTGGGCGATCAGCGGGGCTCTCCTACCTACGCGGTGGACTTGGCTGGCGCCATTGTTCAACTCTGCCGCAAAGACGCCAGCGGCATTGTGCAGGCCACTAACCGTGGTGAGTGCTCGTGGTACGAATTTGCCCGGGAAATTATTACGATTGCAGGGTTGGACGTAGTTGTACGAGAGACCACAAGCGATAAGTTCGTTCGTCCAGCGCAACGTCCGAAGTACTCCGTGCTCGGTCCTGAGAGTTTGCAGAACTATGGCATCACGATGCCTGACTGGCAGGACGCCCTGCACAGATATCTGGCGGAGCGGAAGGCGAACATCACGAATCCGTAGTGTCGTCGTCCTGGCGGCTGTCTCGGGGCGTCTCGCCCACGACGCGGAAGGCGGGATGCCCAGCGTTCCGTCGAAACCAAGCGGGTTGAAGCCAACTCAATCTTCCCCCGCTGCCTTTTCGACGGAATGCCACTCCGGCTTTATGATGACAGCCGACTCGGCGTTGAGTTGCTGCAGGCCCGACTGTTTCAGCTTCAAGTTCAAGTTGGGAACATCGGAGCTCTTTATTTTTTCCCAGCTCACCAGCTGCTGGTCGAGCGCGGTCTTGACATCGTTGAAGATCGCCAACTGCGGGTTGTTTGGCGTCGCATCAGCGCTGTCCACCGTTTCCAGCAGTGTGGCCAGCCCGACATTCAGATGCGCCAGGCTTCGTCCCTGGGGGGTACTGAGGAAGATCCTACCCTCTTCCTCACCTTCCAATTCACTCAACTTCTTGTCCAAGGCGGTAACTGCTTCAACCAGCGGGATGGCAGTAACGCGGTCACGCAAGGCTTTCAGTTGCCGGCGCAGACTGCGGACTTGCCGAAGCACCTGATAATCGCGGCGCATGGCGGTTGCGATATTCGTTTCCAGCTCGAACTGCCGACGCAGATCGTCCATCGAGCTCTTTACGCGCGGATCCATCTTGACGATCAGCGGCTGGCTGTAACTCCTGCCATCCACCGTCAGCTTTATGGTGTACTGGCCGGGCAGCACGGCGGGGCCAAGCGGGTAACGCGGCGTGTCGCGATGAATCGCCGAGATCGGGTACTCACGCCGGAGCGAGTCGGGCAGCGGGTAGCGCAGGTTCCACACGAAACGGTGCATTCCTGCTTGCCTTGAGAGAACTTGGGGTGGACGAACCCAATAGGTGGGGATGTTGAGTTGGTCTGCGTCCACCACTTCCGCCTCGTCCGCGCTGGAGAAATGCCATACCAACTTGCCGGTGTCGTCGGAGATGTCGACAACGACCGTACCGGAAGCCGCAGAGTTCAAATAGAAATCGATCATGGCGCCGTCAGGCGGATTCTTGCCTGCAGGTTCCTCCGGCGGCAGCGGGGTGTCAGTGTTGTTGTTGCGGCGGACGCGGTAGGTTATCTGGGGGGGGAAGAGAAAGGCATCGGACTCCGCGACCTTCGGGACCAGGTTCCGGAGCGGCGTGATATTGTCGAGAATCCAGAAGGACCGGCCGTGTGTGGCCACGACGAGGTCGTCGTTATGGACAACCAGATCGCGAATGGAAGTGGCCGGAAGGTTGAGGCGCAGCGATTGCCAGTGATCGCCGTCGTCGAACGAGACATACACCGTGTGCTCGGTGCCGGCGAAAAGAAGGCCTTTGCGTTCCGGATCTTCGCGAACCGTGTTTACCGGTGCATCGTCGGGAAGTCCGTTGATAATTTTCTGCCAGCTTTGGCCGCTGTCATGCGTGCGGTAGATATAAGGGCGGAGATCATCCAGGCGGAACCGGTTTACCGCAGCATAGGCGGTGGCCGTATCGAAGTGCGACGCATCCATCTGAGCCAGTTTGCTCCATGGCGTCAGGTCCGGAGGCGTAACGTTCTTCCAATTCTTACCGCCGTCGTGCGTAACCTGCACCTGACCATCGTCCGTCCCCGCCCATATCATGTTTACGTCTTTGGGTGAAGGGGCGATCGAGTAGATAACGCCGCGGTGCTTCCCTTTTGCTTCATCAGACTCGACGAACACCCCTAGGCTTGGCGGCACGCCTGGATCTTCGCGGGTCAGATCGGGGCTGATGATCTGCCAGCTATTGCCACCGTCGGTCGTCTTGAATAGCACATTGGAGCCGAAGTACAAAATGTGAGGATCGACGGACGAGAAGATCAGAGGCTGAGTCCGATTAAAGCGAAACTGGCCGGTGCGCAGCACTACCGGCGATACATCTTGTGTCTGAGCGGTTGTCCGGCTGTACTTTGTGACCTTGCCTCCGTAGATGAGATTGGGATCGAGGGGATCGGGAGCAACGTATCCGTATTCCTCGACGCCCACCGGGTACCAGTCTCGAAAAGTGATTTCGCCCGTGTCGCTGCGACTGGCCGTGCCGACACTTCCGCTCTCCTGTTGCCCGCCGTACACCCAGTAAGGAAATTGATTGTCGGTGATGACGTGATAGAACTGTGCGGTTGGCTGGTTGTACCAGGAACTCCAAGTCTGCCCGCCGTTCACACTAATGGTGGCGCCCTGATCCACGGCGAGAGCGATGATCTGTGGGTTCTCCGGATTGATCCAGACGGTGTGATAGTCATCACCGCCGGGCGCTCCCTTGATGGCAGTAAAGCTGATGCCGCCATCGGTGGAGCGATAAGTGGAGATATTGGCGATATAGACTGTGCTCTTGTCTTTGGGATCAACCCGCACACAGGCGAAATCGTCGCCACGCCCCCATAACCGGACGTCGGAATTGATTCTTTCCCAGTTCTCCCCGCCGTCCTTCGAGCGATAGAGGCCACCGAGTTTGGGCGCGTCTACCAGAGCGTAGAGAAGATTGTGATCACTCGGCGCCGCCCCAAGTCCAATGCGACCCAAATGCTCGACCCACGTCGGCAGGCCTTTGCTTAACTGGCGCCAGGTCTCGCCTCCATCGACGGACTTGTACAACCCGCTGCCGGGCCCGTCGTACGAACCACCCGTAGTCCACGTCGGACGGCGCGAGGCCCACATGTCGGCGTACAGGATTTGTGGGTTCGATGGATCGAAGGCCAGATCAATCGCCCCGGTGTCTTGGTTTTTGTAGAGAATCTTCTTCCAAGTCAGGCCGCCATCTAACGAGCGAAACACGCCTCTCTCGGCATTCGGACCATAGGGATGCCCAACCACGGCAACGAACACACGATTGGGATCATGGGGATCGACAAGAATGACACTGATCTGCTGTCCATCGCGCAAGCCGAGATGTAGCCAGGTACGGCCTCCGTCGGCAGACTTGTAGATGCCGTCACCGGTGGAAAGATCGGGCCGGCGCAGCCCTTCGCCGCTGCCCACATAAATAATGTTTGGATTTGAGGGTGCGATCGCCAGGGCGCCAATCGAGCCGATGGGTTGGTCATCGAAAATCGGATTCCAGGTGCGGCCGTAATCGGTCGTCTTCCACACGCCACCGTTGTTAGGCGCCATGTAGAAAACATTTGGTTGCCCCGGCACACCAGAAATGGCGACAGTGCGTCCCGCCCGGAAGGGCCCGATCATGCGCCAGCGTAGTTCCTGAAACAGTTTGGGATCGAACGCTTGAGCTGATCCGACAGCAGAAAAGCCCAACAAAACCGACAAAAACAAGAACAAGAAACGACGAAAGGGATTCACGGGCTCTCCTGAAAGGAGGCTAGGATAAATCAAGAGGCGGGCGAGCAGGCGGATTGTTTAGAAACAGGGCTGTGGGAGGCGCTTAAAGTCGCTTAGAGCTGCTCCAGGAGGGCAGCTTGCAGATTCTTCTGGTGCTCACGATCTAGCTTTGTGCCGGCACAGGTCACGTGAAACACATCCGTCGCGGTTTGGCCTTGCGTGTCAATGATCGCAACCTCGATGTTGCAGCCGAGTTCCGCCATGGTGGAACTGATGTCGTAAAGCAGGCCGGGGCGGTCCTGGGCGATGATTTCGACGAGCGTGCTGTGTTGCGAGCATTCGTTGTCGGTTTGCACGCTGGGCTCGATTTTTACCTTGAGGCCCTGGGCTCCTGGTTTGAATTTCGCTTCCATGAGTTCGACAACGTTAATTTCACCTGCGACCGCTTCAGAAAGGCTCCGCTTCAAGCGGTTTACTTCGGAGGGGTTGAGTTCAAGCGTGCGGAAGCGGTCAGAAAATCGAATCGTATCCAGCACCACGCCGGCTTTGTTGGAGAATGCTTCAGCCTTCAGGATGTTCATTCCCCACGACGAAAGCGTGCCCACAACGTGGGCAAACAGACCGGGGCAGTCGAGGGTCAAAAGAACAAGCTCAAAGTAGCCTTCGCGGCGGAGTACGTCGATCTGAGGCTCGTCATCTTTAAGCTTGAGCCGATCATACATTTGGCAGTGCGTGACTATCTCGCCGGGAGTATGCATCAGCAGATAACGTTTGGGGAAGCCCTCCAAAAAAGAGGTGATGTGCTTCGCGTCGATCTCCCCGGCGGCCGCGACCACTTCCTTGATTCGTTCGCTGTTTGCGGTGCTCGCGGTCAGACGCTGGTCGTCCACCGTCCGGCTGAGATGATTGAATGCCGCAGCATAGAACTGCCAGAGCATCTCGGCCTTCCATGGAGTCAGCGCTTCGGGATTCACGGATTTGATGTCTGTGTAGGTAAACAGCGTGAGCATCTTCAGCCGCTCTGTCGTCCCGACGGATTCACTGAACTCTCCCACCACCTTGGGGTCGAAGATATTCTGCCGCCTGGTCGTGGCCGACATGAGCAAATGGCTGGCAATCAGGAAGGTCACCGTGTCGCGGTCCACCGGTTCAAGCTGAAGCCGGTCCAAAACACTGGCTGAGGCTTGCAGGCTTCCCGCCACGTGATCTTCGGCTGGCATACCCTTGCCGACATCGTGTAACAGGATGGCCAGGAAGAGCAGGTCAGGGCGCTCGATTCCGTCCAGGATGTCGCGGAATCGCCGCTCCAATTCATTGTCAGGGGTTCGCAGCGCGTGCACATTTTCGACCGCGACGAATGAATGCTCATCCACCGTGTAGCGATGGTAATAGTCACGAATGACCAAGGAGTCGACCGCCTGAAATTCGGGAAACAGCAAGACCAGCACGCCCAGCCGATGCATGGCGCGCAAAGCTGCACCGGCATGCGGCGATACCAGGATACGCCTGAACTGCGGCCACAAGTCTGGCGCATGCTCCGCCCATTGCCGAAGGCTGGGCAGCGCAGCTTCGACGCATCTTTCAGTTTCCGCAGTCAGCTTCAGGCCGTGACGGCCAACGAATTCAAAAAGGCCGAAGAGCACGGATGGATCCTGAACCGAAGAGAGCTGGCGAAGAAAGACGCGGCCCTCCACCACGGAAAAATCAGCATTGGACAAGCGCGACTTGCGATTTTCGAATAAGCGGTACAGACCCGAGCGCGCCGGAGGCACTTCATCGAAGAGCACAGTGAGCCGGTAAATCGATCGGACATGCCGGAAGTATGTTCGCATCCAGGTGGCGGGCGCAACCGGCAACCCGTCGGGGAGCCCGATCCCGGCAGCCGCTGCCTCGGACTGCAGTTCGTAGGTCAGCCCATTCAGGTCCCGGCCTAATCGATAGTGCAAGAAACATCGCACGGCTGAAAGAAAATCCAGAGCTGCGTCACACTCCTTACGAAACGTTCCCGGAAGCAAACTGTCGGGCGCAGGCCAAACCCCGGTTTTTTCGAGTTCTGAAATCAAGCTCAACCAACATGCGACCTGGTAGTCACGCAGACCGCCCGGATAGTCCTTTATGTTGGGTTCCAGATGAAAGATGGTGTGGCCGTACTTGTTATGGCGGGCGGCGGTAAGATCGATCAGCCTCTGCTGCAGCTCAAGCGCCTCCCGACCCACCATTTTCGGAATTACGCGGGATCGAAGCTGCTCAAACAGGTCTGCATCGCCACAGATGAATCGGCAATCGAGCAGCGAAATATTGAATTCAAGGTTGTCGCGATGAAGCTTGCCGCACTCCGCCAGGGATCGGGTTGTGGGGCTGACGCGAAGATGCAGATCCCAGAGCGCCTGGCACATGCGTGGAATCGTCTGCTTTTGCGCGGTTTCGCTGAGGGTGGCTTCATGCAGGAAAAGCACATCGACATCGGAACAGGGAAACAGAGCCCGGCGGCCGTAACCGCCGAGCGCCGCGACGCAGATCCGATCCGGCCCGGCCGAACCTGCGGGAGACTGATTCCACAGCTCGCGTATCAACGAATCTGTAAGATTCGAGCGCTCCCAGACTGCAGCCTGCCCGTTGCGTGACTGCTCGAATCTCCCATGTATGCCTTCAGACTCTTGTTGATACGCGTCCTGCGATACCGGGCTATTCGCCAGCAGTGGCATGGAACTCCCTGAGCCTGAGGTAATGGCGGTTAGAGTGCCGCCACTCCGCGCTCATGATTTCGAATCCGAATCGCCTCGTCCACTTTGGAGAGAAAGATCTTTCCGTCGCCAATTTTTCCCGTTCCGGCGCTTTGCACGATAGCGTCGACCGCGGCGTTGACCAGGTTGTCGGCCAGCACCATTTCGATCTTGATCTTGGGCACGAGATCGACCGTATACTCACGGCCACGATACACCTCGGTGTGGCCTTTCTGCCTTCCGTGTCCGCGCACGTCGGAGATCGTCATGCCTTCAACCCCCAGTTCCGTCAGGACTTCCTTGACGGCTTCAAATCTGGAGGGCTGAATAATCGCTTCAAGTTTCGTCATTGTGTTTGTCCTCGATACTGGCAGATTCCAGTTCACAACCCTTTCTAAGTTTTTCAGTCGTTCCCTGACCTACTACCCGCGGCTCAAATAGCAGTTTACAGGGAAATTTCCACTGCCGCAGTTTCTGAAACCGAAGCCTGCAAGTGCTCCTTGGGAAAGGCATAGCGCAACAGCGCCGGTGTGATCAAAGTCGTGATCAAGACAAGTACCACGGCTTGCGCATAAATGTCCCGTGCAACCAGGCCCGCCGCAAAACCAATACTGGCCGTAATCAGTCCGACCTCTCCCCGAGGAATCATCCCGATCCCGACAACGAAAGAGTCGCGCTGGCCGAATCCGGCAAGGCTGGCCCCCAAGCCGCAACCCACAATCTTTCCTACAATCGCGACCAGCAGGAGGAGGGCGAAGAATGCCAGATGCCCTCCCGACTGCCACGCATTCACATCAAGCCCGATGGATACAAGGAAGATCGGTCCAAAGAACGAGTTGGTCATGGCGCGCAGTTCTTCAATCACCCGCTCGTGCGATGGCGTGGATGCGACGAAAAGCCCGGCGAGGTATGCGCCCGTGATTGCCGCCATCTTCCCCAATGATTCAGCTGTAAATGCCATCAAAAACGCGATCGCCAGGGCCGCTGCGACCTCCATGTGGTGGCCATGCATGCGGGCGGCCTGTTTCATCAACCAGCGCGTCAGAAACGGGCCCGCGGCAAACATCGTCACCAGACACACTGTCATATAAGCTACTGGCATGACGAGTGCGTTCCACCTGCTGGCGCTGCCGGTTCCCGAATGTGCGCTCACTGCAATGACTAACGAGAGCACGATCAATCCCATCACATCATCAATTACGGCGGCACCCAGGATGGTGGAACCGGCTTTGGATCGAATCTGGCTCAAATTCATCAGCGTTTGCGCGGTGATGGTCACGCTGGTGGCAGTAAGAATTGTGCCGATGAACAATGCTTGCTGCCAAGTGAAACCGACCCATCGAGAGAGCAAGTAGCCGCCCAGCATGGGCAGGATTACTCCGCCGGAAGCCGCCCAGAAAGCTGGCTTCAACGCACGCTTGGCCATCTGGATGTCGGTCTCCAGGCCAGCCACGAACATGAGTACGACCACACCGACCTGAGCCAAAACCTTGAATACGCTAGCTACCGAGGCACCGCTTTCGCTCGTAGTAGCCAGCCAGTGCATATGCCAGATGTTGAGCGCACTGGGACCCAAGACCACGCCTGCCAGCAATTCCCCCAACACTGCAGGCAGTCCAAGGCGTGATGCCAGAGAACCGGCAGTCTTTGCTGCCGCGATCAGGAGGGCTATAAACAACAGTATCTGAAGCGAAGTGCTCATCGGCCTCCACGGAGCCGGACCGATCGTGGCTGACTTCTGGAGGCAGACCGTAGCGCCGAAATCGCGATAGCCAGCGCACCACCGGCAATCACGGGAACAACAGGCGCATGCCCCAACAGTACCAGGAAGAGTCCGACAATCACGGCCCATGTGCAGGCCAGCCGTTGTTTCTTCATGGTTTCGAGAAGTGTGTCAATCACTTCGTCACCTCCTCTTCGGATTTACTAGCGAATATGTACCAAAAGGGCCACGATGGCCACTGCCAGTCCACCACCGGCGAGCAAGAGTCCCGGCTTGCTGAACGGCGTGTTGAACGAGGGTCGCGCGATGCCATTGCGCTCCCGGGCTCGTTCCTCGCGCAGGAGTTGGGTGAGCATCTTGCGTTGTTCCAGCGTTTGGATGCAACGCAATGCGTGTTCTGCTGCCTCATAACCCTTTTGGGGTATTCGCAGCTTGAAATTAAGCTGCGCCAGCGTGTAATGGGCCGCAAAGCTGTCCGGCTGGAGACGGGTCGCAAGTTCGAGATGATCAATCGCGGGGTAGATATTGCTCGTCAGTGCGTTGGCGAGACCCAGAAACACGTGAGCCTCTCCGAAAGCGGGTGCAAGTTCGGTACTCCGGGAGAGGGCGGCGAGCGCTGCTCCCGGATCACCTGTTTGAAGCCGTTCCACGCCCTCCCGGAAGCACTCGATGGCTTCGCGAGGGACGTCAAGTGCCGGAGGACATTGCCAAGTCAGGGAATGTCCGCCCGGTTCGCTGTTGATCGGAAAAACGTTTGTCATCAGGCTGTCTCCCGCGCGACCTGCAAGCCGCTCTTAGTCTCGCCCGGCGCCGCACTACTGTGCGTCGTATCCTGCTTCAGCACGAACTCGGGATAGCAGAGAGCTCCCATTTCGGGGATATCCAAGCCTTCGAGTTCGTCGGCCGCGGATACGCGCTGCCCAATAATCACATCCATGATCCAGCCGGATACATACGAGAGCGCGAAGATGCCACCGACCAATGTGCCGACTCCGATCAACTGGGCGACCAACTGGCTGGCATCACCGTAAAACAGGCCGCGAACCGACCCGTTGACGCCGTTCCAGCTACCGCCGTAGTTAGAGGTTCCGTCCGCAAACAGGCCCACCGAGATGACACCCCAAATACCGTTCGTCCCGTGAACCGAGATTGCTCCGACGGGATCATCGACTTTGAGCACACGTTCTATGAACTCCACACTTACGCAAACCAACACGCCGGCGACCAAGCCGATGATCGCGGCCCCCACCGTGCTTACGAAACCGCTGGGGGCAGTAATGGCGACCAACCCCGCGAGCAGACCGTTACCGGACATGGACGCGTCCGGCTTTCCGTAACGAATCCACATGTACAGGATCGCTCCGAAAGAGCCCGTGCAACCCGCCAACATGGTGTTGACGGCAATAGACCCGATGCGCAACGCTCCGTTGCCAGAGGCAGCGAGAGTGCTTCCAGGATTGAACCCAAACCAGCCGAAGGCCAGGATGAAGCAACCGGTGAGCACGATAACGATGTCATGGCCAGGCATCGCATTGGGTGTGCCGTTGCGGTTGTACTTGCCGATCCGCGGCCCAATAATCATGGAAAGGGCTAACGCGGTGATACCTCCGACAGCGTGTACAACGCCAGAACCGGCGAAATCACAGTAGCCGTGTCCTAGGCTAAAGTTGGCACCCAGTTGCGACAGCCAGCCCCCTCCCCAAGCCCAGTTGGCAAACAGGGGATAGGTGATGGCGCCCATGAACACGGAAGAGACCGCAAAGGCGACATACTTCCAGCGTTCGGCGCAAGCGCCGGTCACGATGGTCAAAGCCGTATCCATGAAGACCATTTGGAACAGGAACAGCACCATCACGCCGACGTCATACGTGATCCCGCTCAGGAAGAATCCGTGTGTGCCGAACAGTCCCCATGGCTTGCCCAGCAGAGTGACAACGTGTTCGGAGTTGAGCGAAGCAGCACCGCCCAAGGTGCTGTAGGGCGCGCCGCCTCCCATTTGAATAGCGAAACCGCACACCCAGAAGGCGAACAACCCGAAGCCATAAACCATGAAATTCATCATCATGGTGTGATTGGCGTTCTTGGCGCGGGTGAGCCCGGTTTCGACGATGGCAAAGCCGGCCTGCATGAACATGACCAGAAAGCCGGTGACCAGGGTCCATACGAAGTTGATTGCAATCCGGTTTTGTCCAACTTGATTAACCGTGTCTGCCAGAGTCAGCCCCTTGGTAGCGTCGGCTGGCACGACGTCGCTTACGGTTCCGGTCTTGGTACCCCCGGGATCGCCTTTAGCCAGATCATCCGTTGAAGGGGGTTGCGCCGCCTTTACGTTCAGCGGCACATCCATGGCTGGCGCGGGTGGCGGTGGCGCGGGCGCGGCCTGGGTGCTGGTACTCGGGGTGGTTTGGGTTTGAGCCCAAGCCGCGAGCCCACATAAAGGCAGCATAAGAACCACTGCCAACAAACAACGTGTGATTCGCTCATCGAATCTCATCGCTCTCTCCATATCGCTCTTCTCCAGAATTCGCCTCTCTCTCGACTCTTAACTTGAACATCGACGCTGGTCTCGACTCCCGGGCATCAGCCCAAGCGGAGACCGGACTGAAACGAGCGCGCAGGCCCTACGTTTTCCAGATTGCATCCTTCAGATGCGCTTTGTTCAATACGCCAATAATCCCAACCAAAGTAATGGCGATACCAAGCAAGGCCAGGATGAACCTGGCTGTCAATGACTGCGTAAGCGTAAGCGCCACGATCGGAAGCAACCAACCAGCAAGCACTACCAGAACCCCGATAAGCTTCATCTCCGTCTCCTTGCGTTGTTTTCGACCACCATCTTCACACACTATTTCGTGTGCTCAAGTCCTTTGATCCGGTAAAAGCCGAAGGCCGAATAGGCCAGCAACCCGGCCCCCACGATGGCGATCAGCACGCCCGTTCCTCCACCGGAATAAAACCCAGCCGTCAGTGCTGTGAACCCTGCCAGCGTAGTGGCCAAACACGTTCCTTGCTTTGCATTAGCAGCCATACTTGTCGCTCCTCTTGATCGTATTTTCCTAAAGAATCTAATGTTGTTCGGTATCCGATTAAATGCGGCACAGCCTGCCACGCGAATATTCGTACGTTAGAGCGCAGCCGCTCCGAGCTGTTGGTTGCGTATACGTATGGCTTGGTCGATCGTGGACAGGAAGATCTTTCCGTCGCCGATGGCGCCGGTGGAAGCCGTCCTGACAATGGCATCCACTGCGTTGTCCACTATGTCGTCAGGAAGCACAAGATCGATCTTGATTTTCGGCAAAAGACCCAACGAATATTCATGGCCGCGATAGATTTTGGTGTGGTCCTTCTGCATGCCGCGACCGCGGACATCCACGATTGTCATGCCGTGTACACCCAGGTCCGTCAGAACGTCCCTTACAGCTTCGAATTTTGTCGGCCTGATAATTGCTTCGAGTTTGGTCATTTCGTTTCTCTCCCGCACAATCGACCGTTGGACCTGGCTTCGTGGAGTTCATTCTGCATCGACGAGATGCACTCACCCCGCGAGGAGTGTGATTTCTGGAGCTTTCTTTCGATCGTCAGAGAGAGGGAGGGGAACGTGCAAATCCTAGGGAAACATCGGTGGCAAGATCACACCCACAGCAAACCCCTTTGACCGCTTCGAATCGCGAGAGCTGAACAATCGCCTCGATCTTGGTCATCTCTATTTCCTATTCTCGGTTTCCGGTCAGGAACCGGAGGCAGAACACACTGCCCTGCCTCCGTTACCTGCTAGCAGAAATCGGCTATGTCAACTGGCAAGACCCGGTACTTGTTGTTTGGCGGCCACCAGTCCCCTTGGTTCAGCCAACGGCAGTTCCTGCGTCATGCCGCTAGGTGCACCTAAGGCCGAGATGACATATTCCGGATAAGCCGAGATACCGTGCTCGTGCAGATCCATACCGTAGGTCTCCATTTCTGCCGGCAAGCGAAGCATCCCGATTGCGTTGACCACAAGCATGACCGCCATGGCAACGGCGAATGTGGCCACCGTTATGCAAGCGCTGCCGATGATTTGGGCTTTGAGCACCTGCAATCCGCCGCCGTAGAACAATCCTTTCAGGGGCGCGGAGTTGTCAGGCGAGATCGGTCCGGTTGCGCCGTATTGGCCACAGGCAAACAGGCCAAGCGACAGCGTTCCCCAGATGCCGCAGAACCCATGTACGGGCACCGCACCGATGGGGTCATCAATGCGTAGCCATTCCAGGAGATCGACGCCCATGATGACCAGAACTCCAGCGATCCCGCCGAGCAGGACCGCGCCCGTCGGACTTACCCAATAGCAGGGGCAAGTAATAGCAACCAGCCCAGCCAGAAATCCGTTCGTGGTGTAGCTGGCATCCCATTTCTTAAATTTCAAGTAACCATAGAAGATCGAGGTGAGACCGGCTGCGCAGGCAGCCAAGGTCGTATTTGTGGCCACGCGACCGATGCCCACAAAGTCCATCGCCGAGAGGGTGCTGCCGGGGTTGAACCCATACCAGCCGAACCAGAGAATAAGGCCGCCGCTGACGGCAATTGTCAGATCATGCGGCAGCATAGGCGCGCCACCATCGCGCTTGAACTTTCTTCCTAGCCGTGGCCCAAGAACAATGGCACCGGCTAACGCGATGAATCCGCCAATGGTATGGACCACAGTCGAGCCTGCAAAATCGTGGAAGCCCATGCCCAGCGATGGGAAGAAGTGGCCGTCACTGCCCATCAAGGCCAGCCAGCCATCCGGTCCCCAAGCCCAGTGCCCGATGATTGGGTAAATGAAACCCGTGACGCAGAAGCTGTAAAGAAGGTCGCCGACGAATCCAGTGCGACCGATCATTGCGCCCGAGGTGATGGTTGAGCACGTATCCGCGAAAGCAAACTGAAAAATCCAGACTGCCAAAAACGCAACGCCGGTTGTCTCATAGGTCGCGGGCGCGCCTTGCAGGAAGAACCAGTGGTAGCCGATGAAGCCGTTGCCATGGGAAAACATGAAGGCAAAACCAATGGCGTAGAAGAGAATCCCGCAAAGACAGGTGTCCACTACGCATTCCACGAGCACGTTGACGGTTTCACGCGAGCGACAGAATCCGGCTTCCAGCATGGTGAACCCGACCTGCATGCCGAACACCAGGAAGGCGGCTATTAACGTCCATGCAGTGTTAACCGGGTTGACGACGTCAGCCGCTTTGACCTCGGCATCAGCCGCGAGGACATGGCTGAAGAAGACGCCTGAGACGACAGTGATTATCAGCAGAACCAGCCCAACGCCCATTGCTTTGCCGGCAAGCAAAAGCCTGCCATACCGACGCCACTCCGGGTCCCGCAATCGAACCGCAAGCCTCGAAAACTTCTGGGCCAGAGACAACTTCGGGCCCTTTCTTGAATCAACAGTCATAGCTTCGCTCCGTTAGTTGATTTGTCAAAAGATCCAACCATGCGTTCAACGTGCTTACGTTCGTGCTGCAATCCACTCTTGGCGCGGGCGCGGCTTGGGTGCTGGTACTAGGGGTGGTTTGAGTTGAGCCCAAGCCGCTGGCCCACGTAACAGCGGCATCACTGCCGCTGGGTAAAAATCGTTCATCATCTGTCCAGCGGATCATTTCGGTCGTTGGGTAAAGATGTTTGTGTTTCAAGCCAATCTCCTCGTGCTACTTCGCATCCGCACTGCTGAACGCGTACACCATGCCCAGCGTTACGGTGTTCTGCGCGTCCTTCAATAGCCCGGTACGGTACGGGAAAACATCCTGGTCCGACATGTCGCGGCGGAATTCCAGTCGGGTGATGATCTTACTGGCCAGCATGCGCTCGAGCGTCAGTGTAAATTCGCCCAGGTTCTGCGCCGTACCCGTTGAGGACCCATTGTGATCTTTGAACCATTCGCCGCGTGTGGCGACCGCCCACTTAGCGTTGGGGGCATATTTGATATATCCAGCAAAACCGCTCCACCACACCGGAGCCGCAACTGTCGGTAAGCCTGGATTCGACCCCACCACGCGATCATGGCTGTAATCGTAATTAGCCATGAGGGAAAGCTTCGCGGTTGGGTTGTAAGTAACGACAGTGTCAGTCAAATGGCGGAAATCTGAGTTGTCATTCGCCTGTTCCGGTCCCACGTAATAGTTCTCGATCAAACCGAGCTTCTTGGTCGGATTCAGAGCAAGAGTGAAGCCCGTGGTCTTGCCGCTGTTGTTGTCGACCGTGTTGTTCCAGCCGTTCAGCAGGAAAGCGCTCAGCGAGGCCTTGCTGTTGAATGTGTACTTCGCCCTCACCCCGAAATGGAAGTAGGGGATGGCCCAAGAAAAAAGCAGACCGCGCGAGTAGTTCCAGTTGTCCTTGGTTTCAATGACTTCTGCGCCCGCGTTGGTAACAAACTTCCCTGCGTCGATTTGCAGACCCTTACCTACAGGCGCAAGATACGAGAGATAACCTTCTTTGAGATATTGGTCGAAGTTCGTGATGGTAGACGGCGGCTTTCCTACTGGGGTTCCAGGCAGATTTGGCGAGGCCACCTCGGTGCCATTCACCAGATTCATCGCTTGTCCAAAGCCAAGCGAGACATGATAGCCAACCCGGCTCGCGGTCGCATCGGGGGGCTTGTCGGCGATCAGTTCGATCATATTCAACCCAAACTGGCCTGAGTTAATGTCGAAGTTGCGGAGTGCCGTCGTACGGCCCGCGGGCTGATTTGAGTTATAGCCGTAGTAGACGTCTACGAACCCGCTCAACGTGGTCGGCCCGAGCAGACCGGCCAAGCCCGTAGGTGCGGGAGCGGCTGCCGGTGTTGCGGCGGCAACCGCAGCCTCAGCGGGCGCAGGGGCCGGGGCGGCCGGGGCAGCTTTCTGCGCCGCCAATTCGCTTTTCAGATCCGCCAGTTGTTTTTCCAAGGAATCAATGCGGCCGGCCAAGTCCGGCGACGACTGCGGCGCCGGGTCGGCCTGAGCGAAGACCTGACTCACCGATCCGGAAATAATTCCCAAGCTCATCGCACAAATCACAACCCTCCGTCGGAAGGCTCTCTTCATCTAGACTGCTCCGTTTCTCCCCGGGCCATGTTCTGTGGTGGACAGCATCACAGCCTTGTACTCAGCGAGTGGACAGTAGCGCCCACTACCTGTGCGAGTCCAATGCATAATTCTTTTCGCGCCTATCACAAATACTTTTAAAAACTTAAATTTATGGAGGAGATAAGAGAAATCTATTGCGTCGTGGTGCGAATGGGATCAAGCAGCTTTGGAAGTGCAGTTAGAACCTTCAACAACCGGAAACCCGAGAGCAATTCTCTCCGCCGCGTGGGTCAAGTTAGCAGGCTGCCGCACGAAAAGAGCGGCCTGCGCTAGCATGAAGGAATGGCTTCCGACATCCTTAACCCGTCAAGCTGCGGCAGGTCGTGGAATCGCCTTGAACACCTCACCGTGGGATGGAACATCTTAGAGGGCATTGTCGCCATTCTCAGTGGTGTGCTGGCCGGAAGCGTTGCCATAATGGGCTTCGCTATAGACTCGGGCGTCGAAAGCTGCGTCGGGCGGCGTATTGCTCTGGCGGCTGTACTCTGAGCTCCGCGGCCAAGATACTGAGGCAGTCGAGCGCAGAGCCCTGAAGCTTGTTGGCGTGAGCTTCATACTGCTGTTGGCGTACGTCGCCTTCGATGCTGCCAAGACTTTGATTTCTCACGAACGGCCAGAGCGCAGCATTATTGGCATCCTGCTCTCCGTTCTTTCGTTGATCGTCATGCCGCTGCTGGCCAGAGCGAAGCGGAGAACGACGGCTCGAGTCAACAGCCGGGCGCTACACGCCGATTCTCGACAAACTTCTATCTGCGCCTATTTGTCAGCAATCCTGCTCGGCGGCCTACTTCTTAAGCCGCTTCTTGGCTGGCGGTGGGCTGACCCAATCGCCGCTCTTATCATGGTTCCCATCATCGGGAAGGAGGGACGGGGAGGCGCTACGGGGGAACCCTGCGACGATTGCCACTAGAATTCGAACTAAGGCACTACTCTCTGAGCCTCAGCTTGCGTTCCGCATGTTACCTTGGTACACTGGTACCACATGACTGAGAGCAGCAGCTTCTTGGTTGAGCGCGTTCAAACCGGAGTGCGGATGGAAAAGCGCCTGCTCAAAGTGCTCAAGGGGTTTGCCGAGTACCACGATCTGACGCTGGGCGATCTGCTGGAGGGAATTGTTTTGCACGCTTTTGACGGTAAGACCCCTTTCAGCCAGGGGTCTCTCAATCAGATCAAAGAGCTCAAACATTTCTATGGCCTGGAGTTGGACTCGAGTGCCAGCCATCGCTTGAAGGAATCCAGGCGCCCGGAATCGCCACGCCAGCGGGAGGCTACGGCGCGCCGTTCTTGAGCATGGCATCTTGAGCTTGGCATGAGGACCCATGACAGATCAGAAATTGACCGATCACGAAATGACCGATCAGAAGCTGATGGAACAATTCGAGCAGGCTACGCTTCCCCTGGAGTGTTTTCATCACTCCGAACACGTCCGGGTAGCGTTCCTCTATCTCACCGGACACCCCGCCCTGGAGGCCCTGCACGCGTTTTCCAGCGCCTTGCAGCGATTCGCAGCCGCACACGGGAAATCGAAGCTGTATCACGAAACCATCACCTGGGCTTACATTTTTCTGATTCGGGAGCGCATGGCGCGGGCGGCAAGGACGCAGAACTGGGAAGAATTCGCCGAAGACAACCCCGACCTTCTGACTTGGAAGGGTGGCGTCTTAGATCGATTCTATCGAGAGGAAACCCTCAGGTCAGACCTGGCAAGAGGAATCTTCATTTTCCCGGACAAATACGTCGAACGCGAGCCCTAGAGCCGGGTCGCCCTGTTTTTTCTCAATCGTGCCGCCTTAGGGCGTTTCCCACCGGCCCGATTCCGCCGAGCGGAAAATAGCTTCGATCACCGCCATGTTCTTAACGGCGTCCCCGAGTGGAACCGGGACTTCACCGCCATCGCGCACAGCCTTGGAGAAGAGGTCACCCTGAACGGTGTACTGGTTGCAGGTGGGAAAGCTCTCGGTGGTAATGCCACTGCCGAAGAGTTCGCCTCCATCGTCGATGAAGATCCGGCATGGCCGGTCATTGGGAGCATTGAACGGGATCTCGATCTCGATGCGGCCCTTCGTCCCTAAGAATTGCATCCGCTGGTAAGGCACAAGCTGGGTACTGCAAGTAAAGGTGGATTGCCCCGAAGGGAAGTCAAGGATGGCTGAGGTCAGCCGGTCCACCTTCATCACCGGATCTCGCTCGACCAACCCGAGAACCCGCGAAGGCTCTTCGCCGAACATGAACCGCGAGGTGGTGATGGGGTAGCATCCGACGTCCATCAGCGCGCCCCCACCACATTCAGGAATATTGCGGATGTTCGCGGGGTTGACGTTGAAATAGCTGAAGAAACCCACCATCGAACGGAGGGGACCAATCCGGCCCGACTTGACCAGCTCGCGGGCGCGCAACCACTGCGGATGGGTGCGGACCATGAAGGCCTCGCCCATCTTCAGTCCGGTGCGATCCTGCACCGCCAGGAGTGTTCTGGCTTCCGACACCGTGAGGCTCAGCGGCTTTTCGCACAAGACATGCTTACCCGCTTCCGCAGCCTTGATCGACCAGGGGACGTGCAGCTGGTTTGGGAGTGGATTGTAAATCGCCTCAATCTGGGGGTCGGCCAGAAGCTCTTCGTAGGATCCATAGGCCCTGGCAATGCCCAGCGCCTGCGCTACGGCTTCAGCTTTGTGGATGTCGCGCGAGGCAATCGCCGTGACCTCACTCCACTCGCCTTTCTGCATCGCCGGAATGACTTTCTTAACCCCGATGGCGGCCGTGCTCAGAACTCCCCAGCGGACTTTGGTAGACATGCCCGACATCATAGCCGTAACTCTGCGCCGGGTAAAACCGGGCACGATTCACTGGAGGTTGCAAAATCGATGGCCGCACGCGATATTGACAAGAATTGTCAATCGGGCTTGCTTGGGAGTGTCAGTCGTGGGCGGAATCCGCACCGAGCAAGTCCGCAACGTCCACCTAAATACCTGATTCTGCGAGGGGCATAGAATTTTTCGTCCGACGACTCAATGGCCCCTCAAATGCCGCTTGTCAGCAGGGCGACAATGAGCTCATCTAGCCGCACTTGGGGGACGCACGTGGGAAAAGGCATCGGACAGCGTCGACACAAACGTATCAAAGTAGTATTGCCGGTGCGAATTTCCGGGAAAGACGCCGCCAACAACCCGGTCAACGAATTGGTCCACACCCTGGACATTACTCCCAATGGCGCTCGCCTGGGCGCGATTCACCATGTATTGCAAACTGGAGATAAACTCACCCTGCAATATCGTCAGCGCAGGATTCAGTTCCGCGTCGTTTGGGTAAAGCCTCTCGATGGAACCAGTGAGTATCAGGTGGGCCTGGAAGGACTCAGTTCCGCGGGCGACAACTGGGGTCTCGAACTGCCAGACGGCGATCTGGTGGATGAATACCAGAATTCCGCCAGTTCATAGCGGGCCCGGCGCCAAATTATCCTCAGTTTCAAAGACTTCCTGAACGCCTACAACCGTCCGACTTTGTTTTTCTTCGTGGACCGGCGAGCGATTCGTATCAGGGCGTACCTTCTGGCGTACCCACAGCCACAAACCCTAAGGCGCTCTGCCTGCACCTCAAATTTTCACGCCGCAGTGCCGTCGAACTCACGCCGTGCGTTGGCTGCCGGTTTTTCGTGCAACAGGAGTTCCGTGGCCTGGACCCGCCGGTCGTTGTGAAACCAGTGTTGCACCACTCCATCGCGCAAAAAGTTGGCCATCGCCAGCAAACTCATACCCTGATGGTGGGCCATCCAGCAGCGTACCAATTCATGACGGTGGCGCCAGGAGTGGCGACCGGTGGAAGAATAATCGGCCGCCTCGTAGAACCCGTAGGAGCTCAACCATCCATCGGCGGCCATGCGACGCAGGTTACGCATCGCTCCCGTGGGATCAACATGCAGAGCCAGGAAAGTGGAATACGGCGAGATGACTAGCGCTTCCGGTTCACCGTTACGCAGTGAGATCCGCGGGAGACCAAAAGCCTGGTACTGGTAGTTCCCCGCCTCATCCCTCTTGGCGTAGGCCGACTCAGAAATCCCCCATGGCACACCCTTTTCAGCTGCGTAAATCTGCTGCAGCCGCACCGCCGCAATGCGCGAATTATCCAGGAGCGTATTTGGATAGGTTCGCATCCAAAGCACCGGCATCAGATATTCGAACATGGTGCCGGTCCAGGAAAGCAGAACCGGAAGTCCGTGCTCGCGGGTGTGCGACCTCCCTAACTGAAACCAGACGTCCTGGGGTATGTCTTCCTTCGCGATCGCGACAAACACCGCGATGCGTGCCTCCGAAGCCAGCAAGTCGTAACACGCAGACGGGTGTTTCCCTGATTCGGTATCAAAACCGAGCGACAGCAACTTGCGCCGCGGATCCAGAAGGAACCTGAAGTCCATATTGTCGGCGAACTTCCCCGCCGTGCTGGCAACTTGTTTCAGATCTCTGATCAGCCCTAGTGCCCTTGAACGCGCCTCTGGCAACATGGCCTGCAGTCGTTGATACAGCGCCTTGCGGTCCCCCGAGCCGTTGGCGTGGTCCAGAGCAAAGCGCAGACGGGCGCTCAGCGCGTCCACGATTTCTGGCAATCTTTCGACCGTCAGGCTTCGCGAATCGAATTTGAAGTCAAGGGTGGAGTCATTCCACAGCGGAACAAACTCGGGCAGCATCCAGGGCACATAAACCTGCACTGCTTTCCTGAGATTTCTGAGCCGGGAAAGAGACTCGGCAGCGAACCAGCGAACCTCCGCCTCATGCTTCGAGTGCACCGTGGCGGAATGAATCTCCAGGAGTCCTTCTTCAGAAGGAGCCAGCAGGCGCTGAAGCCAGCTTCTCTTCTTCATCTGGGTTTCAAATATCCTGAAGCGCTTCTGGGGAAACGCATGCCGGTCGGCCAGAATTCGGAGATGATCCGCCAGGCCTTCGGCCAACTGTCGCTCCAGCAGCGGACGATGCAAAAGATCCACACAGCCCTGCTGCAAGGTCCACAGCGATGCAACCAGGTTGCCGCTGTCCACGGAAGAAACAAATCCCGGCTGAAGCGGTTGCAGTGTACGCGTGTCATACCAGTTGAGTAGGTGCCCGTGAGACCGCGGAAGCTTAGCCACGGTCGCCAACGTCCGCAGAGTCTGCTCGGCAAATTCAGGAACGGTTAGAAAGCCAAACTCGCAGGCCACCTGGCGGGCGTTGAGAAGAAAGCCCAGATTGGTGGGCGAGATGCGCGCTGCAATGGCGGCAGGCTCTTCCTGCACATTGTCTGGGATCAACCAGTTGTGCTCTGCCGTACTGAACTCAGCAAAATACCGCCAGGTGCGCAGGGCGGCGCTGCCGAGAAACCACTCGTCCTTGTCGGACGTTTCGTTGTGAGTTGCGATCGAAGGCAGGTTCAACCACATTGAAATCCATTTACTGCAACCCCACAGCAGCAAGATCGGCAGGGCGGCGTAAAAAGCGTGGCGGCGGGCGAAGAACACGAGAACGCCCAATCCAAGCGCCAGCACTGGCATCCAGTCGAGATAAGTATCCACTGGAGTCCGCTTGCGCGTGCTCAGTTCCGTCTCCGCCGCGGTCTCCCATTCGAGCAGCCGCCGGCGCGTCACCAACCGCCGGACCAGCGTTCGCACCACCGCGTCGAGCGAAAGCAACATCTGGTGTGGCAGGAAACACAAGGTGAAGAATATGCCGGCGTTTGCCGTAATCAGAGCGGAGCGGGCTTCTTTGACCATTTCAGGCTTGCGCTCGACCGCGGCTTTTATCAGGTTGAAGGCAAACTGAAACCACGCCGGCACAAACAGAATTCCGATCGTCGCCAGTGTCCAGTACAGCGGATTTCCCGGCAGCACCAGCCAGCCGAACACCAGCAGCAGAAAAGTTGCAGGCTCGACCAGGCTGCGACGCAGGTTATCCAGAATCTTCCACTGCGAAACCAGTGAGATGGGATTCGGAACCTTCCGCCCCGATTCATCCGGCACCCGTGATAAAAGCCATCCCGTGATTTGCCAGTCGCCCCGCAACCAGCGGTGTTTGCGGCGGTTGTAGGCGCTGTAATGCGACGGATAGTCTTCAATGATCTCGATGTCGGTGGCCAGGCCCGCGCGCGCATAGGCGCCTTCGATCAGGTCATGACTGAGCAACGCGTTGCGCGGAAAGCGGCGATCCAGTACACGTTGCACCGTATCCACTTCATAGATACCCTTCCCGGCAAAGATGCCCTCTCCGTAAAGGTCCTGGTATACGTCGGAGATGGCGCGAGTATAGATATCAAAGCCCGTCTCTCCTGAGTAGAGGCTAGCCAGCCGGGAACGGGAGGCGCTCTGCACACTCACTCCGACGCGGGGCTGCAGGATGCCATAGCCAGCAACCACGACATTTTTTTCTGGATCCGGATCGATGATCGCCTGGTTCAGAGGATGGGCCATCGCCCCGATCATGCGAACGGCCGATCCGCGAGGCAATTCCGTGTCCGAGTCCAGCGTGATCACGAAGCGGATCCGCGGCAAGATGGAAAGATCTCCCACCTTCACCGGAAAACTGTCGTGCTCATTCCGTAGCAGCTTGTTCAAATCCATCAGCTTGCCACGTTTTCGCTCCCAACCCATCCACACTCTTTCGCGCGGGTTGTAGACCCGGTGGCGATGGAAAAGCAGAAATGATCCCTTCCCCTGTCCGGCGTACTTTTCATTGAGTTCGCGTATCAACTGCCCACCGTAATCGATCAGCGGGTCTTCCTCACTCGAGGGTTCAGGGGAATCCGGCAGATCGGTGAGCAGCGCGAAATAAATATTGGGATCATGGTTGCCCAGAAACCGCACTTCCAGATCCTCCACCAGCCGGTTCACTTGCTCTCGGTTGAACAGCAGGCTGGGAATGGCCACCAGCGTCGTGCAAGTAGCCGGAACTCCTTCCGAGAAATCAAGCTTGGGCAGAATTTGCGGTTCCAGCAGGGACGTAACCAGGTAGTTCACCAACTGAATCGCGCCCTGTGAACACGGCAGAAGCAGCATGCCCATGGAGAAGAAAATGAGTTCGGGAGAGGTATAAGTGTTAGTCAGAAGCAGTACTATCGCTGACATGATGGCGAGCGTGAGCACTTCTGTCCCGGGAAGATAAAACTCGTTGGGATGCCGCCTCAGGAAGGACGCGATTCGCCGTCCCAGTGAAGGCTGAAAGCCCACCCTCTCTTCGAGAGCGGAGACTCCGTCCCCAACCAGATAGTAGCCCACGTGCCCATGACGCGCCTGTAGACGTGGGCTGGCGTGCTGCCCTGATTGCGCCGCCCGGGCCAGCGCGAGTGCCGTTGCCGCAATCTCCATCTCGGTCAAATCAGAGTGCGCGGCGATCTTTGCCAGCTCGGTCCGGTACAGATCGCGACTCTCAAAATCCATTCGGGGGTAGGCGCCGGCGGGATCTTCGCGTAGAACGCGATCGAAAAGGATAAGCGGTTCAAGGACCTCCTTCCAGCCAGTCTGGGAAATCTCCCGCAGACTGCGCACACACACCCCGACTCCGTACGAGCTCTCCGGATCCGCCACAACTTTCGATCCGCGGGCCGCGATCTCTTCCAGCAGGACCAGTTTCAGCGCTGGAACCAACGCCCACAGTTCGTGCAGCTTTAGCGTCGTACTCTGCTGAAAAGCCTGCACATAACCGTTGAGTGACCTTTCGCTGAACTCGTAACCTGTGGCCGGCAGAAATCCCGCAGCCAGAGCCAGTACTCGCGGGGTCACCGCACCATCGGGAGTGCGGACATGAGGAAGCTTCCTAACTAACTTGAAACCTTCCTTCAGGCCTCGCAGGTCGGAATGCAAAAGGCGGAGGTTGTCGTACAGCCAGCGAAAGTCGTCCCCGATAGGCTTCTTCGGCAACGGCCCCCGAAACGCCGTCAACACCGACTTGAGAGCCTGGCGCAGCGCACGATGGCGCTCAGAGAAAAAACGGTAGGAGTGCGTTCCTGGCAGCCAGACAAGTCTGCGTCCCAGGTCGGCCGCGGCCGCGCCCAGTGCGTCCAAATCAGCTGCGGTCTCTTTGGGCAGCTCCGGCAGACGCTCAGCGTCAGCGGCCAACATCTCGATATGGGTATCTGGCGGCATGAGGTGTGAAATTCTTGCCCGCGAATACTTGTATGACCACGCGCGGAATTACTCGCACCGAGTTACTCGCACTGAATTACTACTGAATTACTAACGATAACTGGCAGCCTGCATTTCGAACATTTCCTTGTACCGTCCGCCCAGGCTTGCCAATTCATCGTGACTTCCCTCTTCGGCGATGCTTCCGCTCTCCAGCACTACGATGCGGTCAGCCATGCGCACGGTAGAGAATCTGTGCGAAATAAAGAGCGCCATTTTCCCCGCCGTGAGCTCGGCAAAGCGCTGGAAAACCTCGAACTCGCTGCGCGCGTCGAGCGCCGCGGTGGGCTCGTCCAGAATCAGAAGTTGCGCATCGCGCAGATAAGCGCGCGCCAGGGCAACTTTCTGCCACTCCCCGCCGGAAAGATCCAGGCCCGTCTCGAAGCGCCGGCCCAGCATCTGTTCATAGCCTCCTGGCAGCTTCGCAATCACCCCGTCGGCCAGACTTTTGCTGGCGGCTGCTTCGAGCATTTTCAGATCGTCAATTTCCTCAATCCGGCCCACGGCGATGTTCTCTCGCGCCGTCATCTCGTAACGCATAAAATCTTGAAAGATAACACCAATTTCACGATACAGGTCCTCCAGACGATACTCTCTAAGGTCGACACCGTCGAGCAGGACCTGTCCCTCGGTGGGATCGTAGAGCCGCGTAATTAGCTTCACAATCGTGGTCTTGCCCTCGCCATTCTCTCCAATCAGCGCAACCCGTTCTCCGGGACGGAGATGGAAGTTCAGTCCATTCAAGACCAGCCGCGAGCTTCCCGGATAACGAAACGAGACACTCCGGAATTCAAATCCGCGAACGATCGGCCGGGGCGCGGGCAGCGCATCCGGCTTGGACCGGATGGTCGGCTGCATAGCAAAGAAGGCCAGCAAGTCGGTCAGGAAAAGAGCCTGGTCTGCGATGCCCGAAAGAGTGGAAAAAATCTGCTGAAGGTTGTTGCTAGCCTGCAGGATCGCGCCCGACAATAAGTACCAAACTCCGATGCTGTAGGCGCCCGTCAACGTCTTCCATATCACGAATACATAGGCCGAGTAGTAGCCCATATAGGCGATCACCGAGAGAAAACCCCCGGCAAGCAACTTCCGCCGCGACAGGGCGACGTTCTCTTCATAAATCCGGTCGGAGAGCTGGGTAAAGCGTTGGGTGAGAAATCTACTGAGTCCAAATAACTTCAGTTCCTTGGCGGCTTCCTTGCTGCCACCCACCAACCGCAGATAATCCAACTGGCGCCGAACTGGGGTCTGGCGGAAATTCTTGGCGTATCCCAGAAAGGCAAAGTGGCTTTCGCCCAGGAACGCGGGAAGCACTCCCGCAATCAGCAACAACATCAACCACGGCGAATAGACAACGATGGTGACCGACAGCGTGATGGTTGTAATCACCAACTGGACTAACCGCCCGATCTGCTGAATCATCCCCAGGCGATCGGTTGCCTGCACCCGCGCCCGCTCCAGCCGGTCATAGAAAACCGGGTCTTCGTAAGCGATCAGGTCCAGTTCGGCCGCGTGTTTCATTACCTGAATGCTTACGTGGCGGGTGTATTTGTCCGCCAGCAACGAGTCCGAGTAATCAATGGCCCGGCCGAGGATACCGCCTAAGACGGCAAAGCCAAATTCTGCCGCAACCAGCCACCATAGCCGGGGTGACACCGGCTGATCTGCGGCCCTGGCATGGATGATGGCGTCAACGATCAGTTTCGGAATCCACAGCAGAACCAGCGGCAATAACGAGGCGAAGAGACGGGAAACCAGTCCGAAAATTACAACCCCGGGTCCGGACTGCCAAACGATTTTAAGAACAGGTGGAGTATTGCGCAGCGCCGTAAGACGCTCCTGCCAACTGCTCCAGAAACCCTGGTGCTCCGCCATGCAAGAATCCTAATCAACTTCGACAGTTTCTTGTAGTCATCCCTGCAAAGTATGTGATAAATCGCCCATCCGAACGGACTTGAGCCGGCCGAGTCGATCCGCCAACTATGCCGGTTGTAGATGCCTCTTAACGCTGTAAGGTTTGTCCTGCCATAGAGTTACGCCCAGTCTATGGCGTTGGCTTCCCGATGGCCCTGCATCCTGCGCAAACCGCCTCAAGCTACCTGATCGCAATCACCGCCAAACCATTCGCCGGCAGGGTCAGACTCAGTTCTCCGTCTTTTAGTGGTTGGACCTCCGGCGAACCCGGCAAAGCGGGCTCACGCAGCTTCTGCAATTGCGCTTGCGTGGGATAAATAGGCGACCCCATCTTTTCGTAAACCGGACGCGGGTCGCCATGCTCCCCATCGGCTCTGGAAATATACGCCTGGCGCACTCCGCCCAGATTCTTGATCTTTATTACTACGGTCTTCGCCGATCCCGACTGGTTTGAAGAAAGCTGATCAGGAGGAACAAGATTCCACACTGCCACAACCAGGGAGCCGTCCGAGGCGCGGGTCGCTAGCGCGGAGTCGGAATCGAGCGTAATGCGTTCACGACCCAGTTGATGCAGCACCCTGAACGCTGTGAACGACAGTTTCGGAATACTACCTGCAGCGATCAGGCCATAGCCTCCGTAAAAGGGCTTCTTCACCACTCCCTGCTCTTCAAAGACGTCGGAAAAAGTCCAGTACGACATCTCATCCACCAGCCCGTCGCACTGGCGAATGGTGTCGGCCATCCACGGGCCCATATATGTCGAGTCGGTGATCTCAGGCTCGTTCTTGTAACTGGCATTGAACTCGCTCCAAATCAGCGGAAGGCTGGGACGCGGCGAGGCCTTGATCTGGTCATGCACTTTCTTCACCGCCCGGCACACCATGCGGTCACGCGGGATACTTTCGTGGGTGCCGAACACGTCGGGTGCGCTATCGTTCCCGTACACATGACTGGAAACAAAATCAACCGGCACGTGCTTCTCAACACAGTGCTGAATGAAGGCGTCGGCCCACGCGGCCTGGGCTGTGGCCGGACCTCCCACGCGCAGACGCGGGCTCACTCGCTTCACTGCGGCCGCGCTGTGATCGTAAAGTTCCCAGTAGGTCGCCTGCTTCGGTTCCCCAACCCAGAAATCAATATTGGGCTCGTTCCAGACTTCGAAGTACCACTTCTGGACTTCGTCCACGCCGTACCGCTCCACCAGATGTTTCGTAAACTGGTAAATCAGAGCGTCCCATTTAGCCCAATCTTTCGGAGGCGCTACGTTTTGCTTGTACCAGAACGCATGGGGCGCATCCTTGGACGCCAGCTTCTTGGGCATAAAGCTAAGCTCGACGAAAGGACGCACTCGGTTCTGCAAAAGACCGTCGTAGACCTGGTCAACATAAGAGAAGTTGTAAACCGGCCGGCCCGCGCTGTCCTCGTCGTACACGCCCATTTCGTCGAGAAAAATAGCGTGGAAGCGGACGTACTCCACCTCCGTCACTTGCTTCACCTGGCGCAGGTCCTGGCGATAGCTTTCCCGCAGGCTTAGGCTGGCCCGGCCCGATCCAAACATGTGCTCCCAGAAATGAGGAAAAGGATGAGCCGGCGCCGCGGCATCAACCACCAGGACTTCCGGCTGGGCCGCGGCTGTTTGAGCAACTGCCGCATGAGAGAACGCCATGGCAGACAGGACCAGCAAGAGCAGGTTACGGTGGCACCCGATCACGAGTTGCTCCTCATCTCCGGCTTTGAAGTTCAGAAGAGATGACTATACGCGAACCTTGGAGCCTCAGGATGACCTCTGCGGGTGGCAGCCGGCTAACTGCCCGGCTATTGCACCACTCCCTTTGGGGCGCGACAACCCTGATGAAATGACGATTCACGCCGGCGGCTGGAAGTCGCTGAGGAAACGACCGTAGGATTTTTCCGCAACCTGAACTGAGACCTGGGTCAGCGTGAGCTGGGTCAGCACAGGGCCCTTGGCAGGTCAGTCAGCATTTTCACTCGACCGCGGATGCAGGCTCTCGGCGCGTTCTTTCAACTCGCGATTTAACTGCTCGATCAACTGCCTGAGCTTCGTGGGATCCTGTTCATCGCGTGCCGCTTCTGCCAGTTGTCTCCAATCATCAGAAACCATTGCAGGCATGCAGTCCTCCTGGAAAGGGTTAGGCGCATCAGGTGACTGCAGTTGATTTGCCAAAACTGGAGGCTACGTATTTTGTGAGAGTTACGAATAGTTTACGTTTTCGCCTGCGGCAAATTGTCCGGTGCCTCGCGCAATTCGTTCATACCCGGCTCACCTTCCAGAAGACTCGCAATTCACGCGATGCCGGCGCTTGCCTCAACCTTGAATCGTGATTTGCATCCGTCCGATACACAATTTCGATTGGACTTGGTTCGAATCCGGCTTCTAGAGTTATTTCTTGGGGACTTCCCAATCTGAAATCCTGACCACGCTGGAACTTTGCCTTTGGCGTGAGTGCCGAATTACGCTCTCTCACGTCGGCGCGGGGCTCGCTGCCCGGTTTCTTTTGTTGTTGTCAGAGTTGCAGCCTGCAGGGCAGAACCCTGCGCGCCGGCGAGGAAGCACAGTCGTAACCTAGTCGCCCTTTGGCTCAGCGGGTACACTGAAGAGGTGCGCACCAGCAGCGCCTGATGCCAAATTGAACCCCGACCACGAGAGAATTCAAAACATGAGCCAAATTGCTCCTGCGCATGATGACAGTTACGTCTTGACCCTGGAGGAGATCGGCAATCTGGCGGCCGAGGGCGGCAAACCTGCCGAGACTCTCATGAATGTAGTCGCCCTGATTGCCAAGCGTTTTCAGACCGACGTCTGTTCGGTGTATCTGCTGGAGCCCGACCGCGCCAACCTGGTGCTGGCGGCGACCGTCGGACTTCGTCCGCAATGCATTGGCACGCTTCGCATGGCCATCCACGAAGGTCTCGCCGGCCTGGTGGCCGAGCAGGTGCGTCCGGTGGCCGAAGAGCACGCCAACCAGCACCCGCGCTTCAAATATTTCAGTGAGGCGGGGGAAGACGGCTATCATTCTTTCCTCGGAGTTCCATTGATCGATCGCGGTGTTCTGCAGGGAGTCTTAGTGGTTCAAACCAGCGCTCCCCGGGCCTTTCGCGAAGACGAAGTCCGTATGCTCACCCAGGCCGCGGCTCAGGTTGCGCCCGCGGTAAGTGAGGCTCGCACTCTGGATCGCTTCATCGCGCCTGCCCAGGAAAGGCTTTGGGCGCTGGCCCGCAACTTGTGGTGGTGCTGGGACCACGACACCAGCAGCCTGTTCCGGGATCTCGATCCAATACGCTGGAGACAGCTCAATCACAATCCGGTCTCGCTATTATCGGAAATTCCGCTGGCGGTGCTGGAGCGTCGTGCCCAAGAACTCGTGCTTCATAGCCGGATTAACTATGCCTACCGCCGCCAGCGCGAATATCTAGCCGCGGACCGGACTTGGGGGGCAAGGCACGCCGGGGTCCTGCGGCCTCGTCCGGTCGCGTACTTCTCCGCCGAATTCGGTTTGCACGTTTCCATCCCGGAATATTCCGGCGGACTCGGTGTGCTGGCTGGCGACCACATCAAGAGCGCCTCTGACCTGGGAATTCCACTCATCGGTATCGGCTTGTTTTATGGCCAGGGATATTTCCGACAGCGCCTCGATCGCACCGGTTGGCAGCAAGAAGAATATATTCAGACCGACATCAGCAAATTGCCCATGGAAGCCGCCATCGGCTCGAACGGCGAACCAGTCACTGTGCAAGTCGAAACCCGCGGCGGACCGATCCGCGCCAAAGTCTGGCGCATGAAGGTGGGACGCTGCGATTTGCTGCTCATCGATTCCAACATTGAAGGGAACCATCCCGAGGACCGCGAGCTCACTTCGCGCCTGTATGGCGGGGACTCGCGCATCCGGATCCGGCAGGAATTGTTGCTGGGCGTTGGCGGCTTCCGCGCGCTCCGCGCCATGGGCATCACACCCGGCGTTCTGCACCTCAACGAAGGCCACAGCGGGTTTGCCGTGCTGGAAGCGATCCGCGGCCGCATGCAGGATGAGGGACTGAGCTTTGACCAGGCCGTACCCAGGGTTTCCCGGGAGGTGGTTTTCACCACCCACACTCCCGTGCCCGCCGGCCACGACCGGTTTTACCCGGACCTGATGGAAGAGCACCTGGGCCCGCTGCGCGAGGCGCTGGGTATTTCCCAGAACAGGCTTATGGAGTTGGGTCGCGAGAATCCTGGTAACACGAATGAGGATTTCTGCATGACCGTCCTAGGCCTGAAACTCTCACGGCGCGCCAACGCGGTTTCCGCTCTGCACGGCGAGGTGTCCCGCGCTATGTGGACCGGCCTCTATCCCGGCAAGCCTGAGGACGAAGTCCCCATCGGACACATCACCAATGGCGTCCATGTTCCTTCCTGGCTGGCGCCGCAAATGTTTCGCCTTTATGACCGGCATTTCGGAACCGGTTGGCAGGAGAATAGCGCCGACCCCGGCATCTGGGAAGGAGTTGAGAATGTAGATGACGCGGAACTCTGGGAAACGCATCTCCACCTGAAATCCCGGCTTCTGGATTTTGTGCGGCACCGGGTCGTGGAGCAGGGACAGCGCCGTGGCGAATCTCCGGAAATGCTGCAAAGACTGGGCCGGGTGCTCAGTCCGGATGCGCTTACCATCGGCTTTGCGCGCCGTTTTGCCACCTACAAGCGCGCCGACCTGATTCTGGCCGACATCGAAAAACTCACTTCCATGGTCAACGATGCCAAGCGCCCGGTGCAGTTTATTTTCGCCGGCAAGGCGCATCCTCGCGACGAACCCGGCAAAAAAATGCTGCAGCAGATTGCCAAACTGATGCGCCACCTCGAGTTCGCCGACAAGTTCGTCTTTGTCGAAGACTACGACATCAACGTGGGGCGTCACTTCGTCCAGGGCGCGGATGTTTGGCTGAACAATCCCCGGCGCCCGCTGGAAGCCTCGGGCACCAGCGGTCAGAAAGTGGTCTTAAACGGCGGCCTCAACTTGTCGGTCCTGGATGGCTGGTGGGCGGAAGCCTATGACGGGCTGAACGGTTTCGCCATCGGAACCGGCAGAACTCACTCCAACATGAGCGTGCACGACACGCGCGACGGAGAAGATTTGTACCGGGTGCTTCGCGAAGAAGTAATTCCGCTTTACTATGAGCGCGACCGCGACGGGCTGCCACGAGGCTGGATCAAGCGCATGAAGCGCACCATCCGCACTCTGGGCTGGCGCTTCAACGCCAATCGCATGGTGATGGATTACGCCCTAAAATGCTACGTGCCCGCGGCCGGCGGCACCTCTAGCAACCTGCGCAAGAAAGGGTGATCCCCGTCGGACGGCTGCGACTCCTGCCGCTTCGGGCATCAATTGGCGGAGGCTTCGAGAACATTCTTTCGTTCCGAACCCGGCATTTTGACCAGAACCTGGGTGCCGTGGCTGTCTGATTCCATCTCCAACCGGCCGCCAAGCTCGTGGATCCGTTCCCGCATCCCCGCCAACCCCACGCCGTCGTGCGCCCGATTGCGGCGAAAACCATCCAGTATGTCCGGCGGAATGCCCTTGCCGTAGTCTCTGACCCGAAGCACAACTTCGTTCCGAAACACCCGCAGGGAAACGTCCGCCCTGGGACTCTTGGAGTGGCGGTGAACATTGGTCAGGCTCTCCTGGAGAACGCGAAACAACGCCAGCTCAAGAGAATCTGGCAAGCGTCCGAGGTCTTCCGGTATATCCAGACTGGTGGGAATGCCGCTGCGCTTGGCGAAGCCCTCCACATACCATCGCGCGGCCGATGCAAAACCGGTTTCGTCCAACAGTGGCGGATGCAGCAAATGCGAGATGGTGCGGGTTTCGGTGATGGCCTCATCCAACAGCTTGACGGACTCCGAAACCAAAGTATTGGCGGGGATGGAGTTGGCCAGCATGGTCAAGTTCATCTTCACTCCTACCAGGTATTGGCCGAGGCTGTCGTGGAGTTCACGGGAAAATTTCCGGCGCTCCTGATCCTGCAGTTCCAGCAAGCGCACGCTGAGCGCGCGCAACGACGCCTCGGCTTGCTCTCGAGCTCCCAATTCGGCGCTCAACAGCCGGTAGTGAAAGAAGAACAGAGCCAGCGCCAGCAGGAAGGCGGCGCATAGTGTATACCCGGTAACGCGGAACAACCGTTCCGAATGCTGCTGCCGCTCGTCCAAAAGCTGCCGCTCCTCATTTTGCATTTTCTGCAAGAGTGAATCTGCTTCCGCGGATACGTCAATAATTTGCTGCCGCAGCCGCGCCTGCTCTTGCGGGTCATGAGACCCGCTGCGCTTCAGCTGAACTGAGTTGTCCAGCAGGCTCAGCCGGCGATTAGTGATGTCTTGCAGATGCGCCCAATTGTCTTGTTGTTCCGGATTGTCAGCCGTGAACTGTTTGAGCTGTGTCAGTTTCGAGGAAATGTCGGCTGCCGCTGCTTGGTACTCCTGAAGAAAAGTGTCGTCGCCGGTATCGACATACCGCGTGCGCGCCCGCCCGGCTCGTGCGCTGACGCTGTTCAGATCCCCCAAAGCGGATTGAACGTCGCGGGTGTGGTTCACCCATTTTTGCGCGGCGCGGAAACGAACTACGGCGTCGTAGGCAGCCAGTCCGCTCAGAAGGAGCAGAATCACTGCCGAGCCAAACGCCAGTTGCATCCGCGTTCGTCGTGACACTCGCTTTTTCACAGGCTTTTGTTTCGACTGTCCACGGCTAGGAAAACTCTCAACCAGTACTAGCGACTACGGCAAGAAGAGTCTATCTCAATTCAGTTTAGGCCGAAGACCCGCCGTCCGGCGCTGAACGCAGAAGACCAACGCCTTCACTGGAAATGGCGGAAGCGAGTGCGAATTTGACCGGTTCTGAACATGGAACTATCACGTTTTATCACAGCATATCTCGTTGTAGGAGACCACCGATCGATGGAATCGCCCAGCGACGAAGGAGGAGTTTTTGGTGCGAAATAACGCTTCGTACGGACATCGGAGCAGATCTGCATTGTCCTCAAGCGGATAAGCGAGGCGCGCCTTATTGGTCGTATGCATTGATTCGCGAGATTTGGTCGGGCGACATCGTCTTGCCTCGTGCACACCCACTTTTGGGGCTTCTGTAGGCAAGAAGGTGGAATCGTTTGCAGTCCGACGTCGAGTCTCCAGCTCTCTACTTAGTCAAGTGCATCTGCCTGGGTCGGAGCCAGGGCGACTATCGGCGCAAAGGTTTCGGTGGCGCCAGCGCTATCAGCGCGATGCCTACGATTATTAGGGCCGGGACATCGCCCGGCATGCCCGTGCTCGGTGGCGCTCTACAATACCTGCGCCACCATGATGCTTGCATGAACAAAGGCTCCCCCTTCGATGCCGTCGATGGGCACGGATTGACATTCCGGGCGCACCCTTTCTAAGATATTTCTTGTCCCGCACCGTTCAGGTGCGGCTCCGCAAGGCAGATGTATACCAGTGTTGCAAACAGCGCTTCTATGATCAAAGTTCAAGAGCTTACCAAGAGGTACGCGCGCACCACGGCCGTGGACCAGATCTCGTTTGAGGTGGCCAAGGGGCAGATTGTTGGCTTCCTCGGCCCGAACGGAGCCGGTAAAACGACGACGATGCGCGTGCTCACATGTTTCCTTCCGCCTTCGGCGGGCACCGCCACTGTGGCGGGCTTTGACGTTCTCGAGCAGCCCCTGGAGGTCAAGAAGCGAATCGGCTACTTGCCGGAAACGCCGCCGATTTATCCGGAGATGGAGACGGTAGACTATCTGATGTTTGTCGGCAAGCTGAAAGGACTGTCGGGGGCCGAGCTGCAGAAGCGAGTCAACTATGTGACCGAACGATGCGCTGTGGCCGACGTCAAAAAGAAGCTGCTCGGGAAGCTGTCGAAGGGCTATCGGCAACGGGTTGGGTTGGCTCAGGCCATCGTTCACAACCCTGATGTGCTGATTCTTGACGAACCCACCGCTGGACTAGATCCCAAGCAAATCAACGAAACGCGGGAGTTGATCAAAGGTCTGGCCGGCGACCACACAATCATTCTCAGCACCCATATTCTCCCCGAGGTCGAGCAGACCTGCGAGCAGGTGATCATCATCAACAAGGGGAGACTAGTAGCCACCGACTCGGTACGCAACCTGCAAGCGCGTGCGCGCGGCGCTGAGTCGGTGCTGATCGAGGTGGGCGGGCGTAATGGGAGTCTGGAGGCTGCGAAGGTACAGCAGCGACTCGAACAGGTTTCCGGAGTCGGACGGGTGCAGCGCAAACGACAAGTGGATAGCCGTGCGATATTTGAGGTGGAGAGCCAGAAGGGAAACCTCGTCCGGGGCGACCTGGCGCGGGCAGTGGTTGAGTCCGGCTGGGACCTCAATGAGCTTCGGCCTGCGGCTATGAGCCTGGAAGAGGTCTTCCTGCAGCTCACCGGGAGTGAGAGCCCGGCAGCGACGGATCATGCGGCGGGGAAAGGGGCTCAATAATGAGAAATACCTGGATCATCTGCCGGAAAGAACTTGATAGCTACTTTGTTTCGCCGGTCGCATACATTCTGCTGACAATGTTCGGTTTGATCTTCGGCTTCTTCTTCTGGAACTCACTGGGCTACTTTGTGATCGCCGGGATGGAAATGCAGATGCGCGGCCAGTCGTTTCCGATGAACCTGAACGAGCAAGTCATCCGGCCCTTGCTTGCGAATGTGAGCGTGGTCGGACTGTTCTTTATTCCGATGATGAGTATGCGGCTGTTCGCCGAGGAAAAGAGGACTGGAACGATCGAGTTGCTGGCGACATCGCCAGTTCGAGATCTGGAAATCATCATCGGAAAATGGCTGGCGGCCATGTTGCTGTATTCCTGCCTGCTGCTGTTTACTGCTCTAAACTTTGCTTTTCTTTTCAAATACGGCAATCCGGACTGGAAGCCTCTGGCCGTCGGATACCTGGGCTTGCTGCTTCAGGCGGGCGCGTTGCTGGCCATCGGAACGTTCATTTCCACGCTGACCAAGAACCAGATCATCGCGGGTGCGGTAACGTTTGGCGCCTGCCTGCTGCTATGGGTGCTCGCGTGGGTGAGCGGATATGAAACCGCCACCTGGGCGCGCGCGCTGTCGTACATGTCGGTGTTTACACACTTCGAATCGTTCGGCCGAGGTGTGCTCGATACCAAGGATGCAGTTTTCTACCTGACGGTAATTTTCCTGGGACTGTTTTTCACCGCGCGTTCCATGGAATCGCTGCGGTGGAGGTTCTGATGGCGAGCCCGTGGCTGAAAGCTAGACAAACCAAATACGCCGCTTACGCGTCCATTTACATTCTAGTGGTGATCAATGTCGTCATCATTGCCAACGTACTTGCTGACCGGTACAACAAGTCGTTTGATGCCACCTCGAACAAGCGTTACAGCCTTTCTGCCCAAACTGCGAAGATCGTGAAGGGTCTGAAGCAGGAGGCGAGCATCACGTATTTCGACCAGAGCACAAGGTTCCGCACAGGCAAGGACTTGCTCGACCAATATGCCAACCTCTCTCCCAAGGTGCGAGTGCAGTATGTGGATCCTGACAAGAGTCCTCAGGTGGCGCGGGAAGCAGGGATCAGAAACTTAGGGACTGCGGTGGTGCAGGTGGGCGCGAAAAAGGAAGAAGCCAAGAGCATGACGGAGGAGGGCATTACTGGTGCTTTCATCCGCGACCTGAAGAGCACTACCAGGACGGTGTGTTTTGTTGCCGGGAGTGGCGAGCACCAGGCAGACAACAGCGATCGGGAAGGTCTCTCCCGATTCAAGGACTTGCTGGCCAAGGACAATTACGAAAACAAGACGATTGACCTGTTGCAGAAGGCGGAAGTGCCTGGTGACTGTACAACCCTGATTATTGCCGGGCCGACGAGGGGTTACGAGCAGCCGGAGGTGGATACGATTAAGAAATATGTCGAGGAAGGTGGCCGCGCGCTTCTTATGCTGGATCCGCCTCTCAAACTGGGCCGCTCGGAAATCGCTGACAATGACGCGCTCGCGAGTGTTCTACAAGGCTGGGGAGTGACTCTGAATAAAGATTTGATTCTGGATATGAATCCGATTGGACAGCTTGTGGGCCTCGGGCCGCAGGTGGCGTTGGTGCAGAGTTATGGCTCCCAGCCGATCGTCAGTGACATGAAGGGGACAACAACGGGGTTTCCCTTGTCCCGTTCGATGGAGATCAAGAGCACCGACAAGACCAGTGTGGAAAAGCTTTTTGATTCTTCAGCGAGCAGTCTGGCGACGAACGACTTGAGTTCCAACCGGGTCAACGTCAATGATCCGAAGAACAAAAAGGGGCCGCTGACCATCGCAGCCGCCGGCACCTACAACACGGGCAAGGAGAACGTTCAGGGACGCTTTGTGGTGGTGGGCAGCTCGTCCTGGGCGGCCAACCGGTTCATTGCCTTTAACGGTAATAGTGACCTCGCCTTAAACGCCATCAACTGGCTCTCGTCGGATGAAGACTTGATCTCGATCCGTCCCAAGGAGCAGGAAGACCGTCGTATCACCATGACTCGCGCGCAGTTGAATTGGGTACGGGCAACTAGCCAGTTTGTCCTGCCGCTGGTAGTGGTGATCGCGGGAGTGTTCGTGTGGTGGAAGCGAAGGTAAGAATTCCTCGAGTGGTGTGGGGCATGTTCCGAAACGCGTCATGAAAATCCGCGGCCTGATTGTTGCAGCTGTTGTGTTTCTTATTCTCTCCGGCATCCTCTATTGGTCGGAGCATCGCAAGCCAGCCGAAGATACGGCCAAGATATCGGCCGATACCCCGCCCGTCATTCTTAAGCTCGACGAATTGGCGATTACGAAGCTGAACCTTAAGAGGAAGGACGTGGAGCCACTCGTACTGGCGAAAGGGGATTCGGGGAAATGGCAAATCACCGAGCCCAAGCTCCTCGGCGCCGACCAGAGCACGGTTTCTGGCATTGTCTCCACGCTGGCGTCCTTGAATTCCGAACGGCTGGTAGAGGACAAAGCGGCTGAGCTGAAGCAATACGGTCTTGATCAGCCCGGGCTCGAATTGGACATCACCGAAAAAAATAACAAGATGCAAAAGCTGCTCATCGGGGACGACACGCCGGCCAGTGGAGCGGTTTATGCGATGCTAGCCGGCGATTCCCGAGTCTTTACCATGTCGAAGTACATGAAAACCAGCGTGGACAAGAGTCTGAACGACGTGCGCGACAAGCGGCTGCTGACAGTGAACACGGAAAAGATCAGCCGTATTGAACTCATCAACAAGAGTACGAATCAGGAGATCGAGTTTGGTCGAAATAAAGACGAGTGGCAGATTGTGAAACCCAAGCCGCTGCGGGCCGACAGTGTTCAAGTGGGTGAGCTCTCGCGCAAGCTGACCGACGCCAAGATCGACCTCAGCGGTTCCGACAGCAAGGATGATGCGCCGGCGTTTGTTCGCGCGATCCCAATCGCCACTGTGCGAGTCACCGACGAGTCAGGGACGCAAGAACTACAGGTGCGCAAGAGCCAAGTGGGCAAGGACAAAGACAAGTACTATGCGAAGTCCAGCGCGGTCGATGGGGCGTACAAAATAGACTCCGACTCAGGCAAGGCCGTCGACAAAAGCCTGGATGATTTCCGCAACAAGAAGCTCTTCGATTTTGGCGACAACGAGCCGAACAAGATTGAGTTACACGACGGCTCGAAAACTTATTTCTTGACCCGGAACGGGGAAGACTGGTGGTCGGGGAATGGGAAGAAGATGGACGCTGGCAGCGTGCAATCCCTCATTTCGAAGCTTCGCGACCTTAACGCGGACAAGTTTCTGGAGTCCGGCTTTGCCCAGCCGGCCATCGAGGCATCTGTTATTTCCGATGACGGCAAGCGGATGGAGAAGGTGCTGCTCGCGAAATCCAGTGGAGGCTACGTCGCCAGGCGCGAGAATGAATCGGCGCTGTACCAGCTGAGCTCCAGCTCCGTTGCCGATCTGCAGAAGGCAGCCGAGCAGATCAAAGCAGCCGCTGCTCCGGGCAAATAGCCAGGAGATCAAGAGGTTTCCGAGCCTGCCCGCCAAACTTCAATGTCGGTAGCAGCGAAATCGGTGCCTTTGGCCAATAACGGTTCGCCGCTTCACGTTTTTATCACGCACCCGCACTCAACCCTTCACATCTTAAGGTGCGTTACAGAACGACCTCACCTAACCCATTGAAACAAATGGCGGAAGCGAGTGGGAGTCGAACCCACCGGCGACAGGAAAACCTGTCGCCCGCCGGTTTTGAAGACCGGGAGGATCACCGGACCCCATGCGCTTCCATGCCTTATAATCAATTACATCCGATATAGCCCTTCCGTGCTACTGCATACTTGCTGCATATGAGCTAGGATACGGTCGTGCGATATCAGAGAGGTTACATTTATCCAGCTTCCGGCGCATTTTTCGTGCGCTATTATGCAGCGGGCAAACAAGTCTCTCATCGTCTCTGCTCCAAGGATGACAAATTCTACTCCCGCACATGCCGTGAGGTGCGGATGCTTGCCGACGAGTTTATGCAGTCGGTCAATGCCGAAAAAGTTGGCAACGTCCAAGACATCACGGTGGCTGACTTCTGGAAGCAAACCTATCGGCCCTTCACAGTGGAGAACCTTCGCCACTCCACAGTGTACGGGTACCGTCACGTATGGGCGCAGCACCTAGAGAAACACTTCGGGAAGACGACACTGCGGGAGTATCGGACGCATGTGGGATCGGCATTCTTGACGGGATTATCCAAGACGCTGTGCCGATCTACCGTCCAGCACATTCGGTCGCTGGCCTCCGGTATCTTCTCTCACGCCGTCAATCTGGGTCTCATCGAATCGAACCCATGGCACGATGTCAAAGTCTTAGGCCGTTCAAGGGCTCCCGGAGACACAGCGCATTACACCCTGGAAGAAGCGGAAAATATCATCTCGGCTCTGGTCGATCACGTTGATTGTCAGGCCGTCATGGCCTTAGCGTGTTTCACGGGGCTACGTCCAGGAGAGATTCAGGGGCTGCGATGGAGCGACATTGAAGAGCATTGGATTCATATCCGGCGGTCCATAGTGCGCGGTAAAGAAGGCGCGCTCAAGACTGCGGGCTCGTTGGCGTCCTTGCCTCTGATAACGCCGGTAAAGATTCCGCTCGCGCTGTGGCGTCAGAAAGCCGGTGATAACGAGCGAGTCTTCCCACGCGATCTGAAGACCCTAGTCAAGCTGACCATCGCGCCGACGCTGGGGGCAAAGGGTCTGCAATGGAAGGGGCTGTATGCTGGTCGGCGAGGCGCAGCGACCGTCTTGACTGAGCTGACCGGCGATGCCTTGGCCGCCAAAGAGCTTTTGCGGCACTCAAACATCGGTGTCACACAAAGCAAGTACGTCAAGAAAATGCCAGAGGCTTTGCTCCGAGGGATGAAGTTGTTGGAGGCAGCAACGAAATGAAAATCTCGAAGAGTGCGGCCATGCGGTGGGCAGCGCGGCCAAGTTGGACACGGTCGAGCCACGAGCGTTCCCGCATAATCGTCTGATCTTCTGCACGGGTCATTCATGAGAGGGAGTCGCAGCCTCGTTCGCAGACGTTCTTCCGGTCGGGGTCTCCCCTCAAGTTAGCGTTGCCAGTTGCTTCTCAGGCTGGCAAGTAGCCCCGAATACCGCCGTGGAACCTCGGAGGCTGACTCGGGACCGGGAAAGTTGACGGTTGCGCTTGTTGCGGCGGTTGTATCGGCAGTGTTGTCTCTAAGCGGCTCTTATCTCAACACAACCCAGACTCAGCGCCACAATACCCAGCAGCGGCTGATTAGTGAACGGCGCCTCGCCTATGGCAAACTCCTTGGTGCCGCTATTGTGTTAAAGCAAACTGAATACTTCCGTTGGGTGTCGCTTTTCAGTCGCCGGTTCTATGAGGGGTTATCTTTGATGGAAGAGCCGGGAGGGCCGAGCCAGCGGGACTATTGGCAGCAAGCCATGGCGGCAGTGCGCAAAAAGAGAGTGACGAAATTGAGGTACAGACATTCCGATAGCGGGCTCGTTTGTGGTGAAGACCTTTCGATAGCCTCAACTGATTCCAAAGCACTTAACCAGCTCACATGGGCCCAACTGCGAAAGATCGGCTAAGACGCGTGCCTGCAGCGCAGCTTCAACGTCTGCGAGGTGTGATAACCGCGCGACTCCGTGATGAGCAGTCGAAAGACCAGTCGGAGCTGACCGCGTTTTTGAATAAGAGTTGGCAAGCACCCATCGACCAATTAAGTGAGCATATCGGGGCAACCTACCTCAGCATACCTCGGGCACCTGCCGCGCAGCCATGATTCGTCATAGCGCTCAGCCACGTCACCAGTATGGGCATGGTGCACTCGGGACATCTGACTGCCCAATAAAGATGTTTCATAGCGTTTCGGGAAATTATACCCCTGGTCAAGCAGCACGGATGGAGCTGATTTCTGTCACTGTCGAACGGAAATGAAAGCCCAAGACGACCCGCCTTCATTGCTCATCGAGCGAGCAAGAGAAGGGGCACGAGCTGCAGTCGCCAGGCGAAAGTACCGGCCAAGCAGAAATTCGAGACCTTTCTTGAGGCTGGCATTCTCCTCAATGCGCAGCAACGGCATTTGAAAGTTGGTATCGCCGCACTCTTAGTCGACGGGAGGCAAACGGCTGTATACTGGCCGGTGACCGGGAGCCAAAACGGAAATTGCAGCTTAGGAGGTTTGCCATGCGCGCTAATCTCGTCGCGATTGTGTTGACGATATTTCCTTGGTCGGCCTTCGCTGTCGATGGAACCAACCTGCCTGGCCACGACTACGCTAATTTCGACGCGCCTTCGGCGTTCGTGTGCAGGACTACCTGTGGCGGTGAGTCCCGTTGCCAAGCCTATACATGGGTCAAGCCTGGAATTCAGGGGCCGAGCGGGCACTGCTGGCTCAAGGACACCCTGCCCGCCATCGTGAAAGACGCGTGCTGCGATTCCGGTCCGCGCGAGTTCATCTCCAAACGTGATCTACGGGCAGAAGACAAAATCAATCGCCCCGGTTCGGATTTCAAGAACTTCAAGACGAACAGCTGGAACACATGCGAGGCCGCCTGTGCCGAGGATGACATCTGCACGTCTTGGACGTATGTCCGTCCGGGCGTGCAAGGGCCGACCGGTCGCTGCTGGTTGAAGAACCGCGTCGCTCGCCCCGTGCCGGACGCGAACACGGTTTCAGGCGTAAAGTTCAGGTCGGCGTCCGTGCGGATCGACTAGTGACGGCTGACGAAGGGGCTCTGCATAGTTCCTCGCCGAGTTCGCTTCCTGAGGTTCAGAGTGCTACAACTAGCAGGGCGGGGTGGTCGATCACGAGCTTTCTCACTTGAAAAGAACTGAAATTGTTGTTGCCACAATCCCCGTCAGCGCCGTGATCAGTGATGTGACAATAGCAACTTTACTCGCTTGATCAAGTGACGACCAAAAACCTTTTGTCTCTGCGATTCGTGTCTCTCGCGGCGTCGAATCATGGGATTTTGTATTGGACGACGCGTAGGCTACGTATGCTGCTGTCAAGGTAGTAATTATGAGAATCGTGTCGATGGCTACGCCTGTAGTGAACATGTAATGTCTCTCAGGCCAATGAAGCGCATAAAAAACTGAGTGGAAGAACGCACCAGCGGCAATAGCGACAGCTGCAGCGGGAAAACCGTGTAAGGCAAAGACCAAGAGAGCAACAGAGCAAATGTCAATAACAAGGAAGGTGATGATGTATGGCTTGTAATCGAAACTCAGGAACACCTGGTACAACGCGAACTCAATCAGGCCACACGTAGACAGTACAGTCACTGAACCCAAGAGGGCCGTCAAGATTATCCGAAAGATCCTCATATGGGCTCTGTAACGAGTCGGCCTCAGAGAATGCATCGGTGCATCTTACGATAGCCACATTTGACAACGTTTTATCAGGGAACGCAACGGAAATGGCGCATTGAAGCGGACGCGTTTTCTCGCGCGGCGGACGCCCATGAGAGACGATGCGGCGTTGAACCTCTCTGGAGATTGCCCGATGCTAAGGTGCTGCATAAGACCTGCCACCGCACCCAACACACCACCAGTTAAGGCTATGGCAAAGGGCAAACGCGGTTGAACATTCAAGAATGCGGAAATGATGGCCGCTGCCCACACAAAGATGAGCATTAGGTTCGTCCGCGGCGACAGTGAAGCGTGAGACTTTGTGATGGCAGGGATATCCAACTGTTCTTCTTTCACAAAAACGATTGTATCCTTACCGAGTCCACGCCTCGTCAGTTCGTGTTGGTCGTTGACGAAAACAGGCGTGGGTGTTGAAAAAGTACGTCAACAGAACGTCTTTTCGGCTGCCCCTGCCGAGTTTTGCTTCTCTGAATTCGGCTAAGTGGTGGCTGGCAGAACAGGTGTTATCGGTTGGCTGAGGAACCGCACTAGTCGCTTGAAGGCTCTATCGCCCAGAAGTATCGCCGGGTCGCCCAACTCGCTGAGAAACGGGCCATATTCAGAGAGCTTGGCGTTGTAAGCTGTCCAATTTTTCTGAGCAGATCAATAGGGCGCAAGTTGAAACTCGTTATGCTTTGCAGTGTTGGCACACTTGCTGGTGTCTTTATTTCAATCATTTCGCCCTTTTCCGCTAGTTCCTGAACACGGGCCGCAATCCGGGTCTGTACACGAGCGACGATTGCCGGAGAACTATCGATGTGGACTTGCAGGTTCGATTGTAGTATTTGTCGTATTCGATTGATTGACATGTGCTCTGATTCCCGCGAGCCCGAAGCTCGGACACGGACCTATAACCAAATGTCATGAAGTTTACGCCAAAAGCAGAGTTTCGATTCATCACCGACAGTTCGGTGCGCGAAATCGTAGAAGATTACCACCGTGAGGCAGTCGGTGCGTTCGAGGCGGGGAGCATCTCTGGGTACACTCGTGGCTTGCAGAGGAGTGCTAAAAGGAGTGCTCGGATGGACACTCTCTAGGGGCATAACGCGCATCGGCAAGAGCGGAAAGTTGAAGAGTGTTTCTTCCCGACCTGATTGAAGAGGCGGTGTACGTGTTCCCCGCTATGGCAAAGAAGTTGAAAGAGGCTACTCCTGCCCGGCCGCCTTGAAAACCTAAGACCCCTTAACGAGGAGTCGTGCGGAAGAATTCGATGTGACCACACTTGTCACATGTAAAGAGTTCAGTGTGGAAGGTGGAAATATCGTTGGCTCCTCCTGAGTTCCAGATTCTCAGTTGATATACCGGATCATTCTTGTCGTGCGCTTGCCGTGCATAGTGCCCAAGTCCGCACACATGGCAGGGTCTCGGGATTCCATCATTCAATAGTTGACCCCTCTGTTTGATGACTTCAAGGTAAGTGTCTACCACCAACAGCAAGTCGTCGGCTGATGAAAAGCAATCCTTCTGCTCTTCGACAACGCAGTGTCTCAAAATATCGTTAATCATGTAGGTGTGGGGATCGTATGGGAACAATTTCGTCACATCGTTATCTGGCTTCATGAACCGCTCTCGTCTGAGCACGGAACTACCAGAAACCATGCACCATAGAACCTTGCCGAGCATGTACACATCGAAGTCGGGCTTCACGTGGTCGAGCCGATTTCCCTCTTCACCCCACAGTGGAATGAAATCTCTCGCTCCCACGGTTTCTCCGTCGAACGTTAAACGCTGTCGTTCAGGCACGAAAACTAAACCAAAGTCGCCTAGGAAAGCTCGTGATCCTTCCTGACAAAAACATTCGCGGGTTTTATGTCTCGATGGACAATGCCTTCCTTGTGAAGTAGGGAGACGGTCCTCACCAATGA
>WNFD01001962.1_pt1 | contig 62769 bp, 63 predicted proteins | sample 5400491 | NCBI WGS metagenome assembly WNFD01 (sample SAMN13153343, study PRJNA577476) | soil metagenome | isolation source: 120 cm saprolite under Douglas fir tree site 2 hole 2 replicate 2 | place: USA:California | collected 2015-04-18 | reverse complement strand
TCGGGCCTCCGGGGCGCGCGGTTCCGAGACGTGGGCCCCGCCGAGCCTCAGGAGGCCTTGCGCGGCGGGAGCAGGTAGCCGATTAGCAGCACGTTCAGGTGGAGCAGCAGCAGCTTGTTCCACGCCACCGCCGCCTCGAGCGCCGCCGCCGGATCGCCCAGCTCGTCGCGAAAGATGCGGGCGAGCGCGGTCTGGGTGAGGCTCATCGCGGCCACCATGAACTGCGGGGGGATCTTGCCGCCCGGCCCGTAGTCGCGGTGACTGTGGGCGAGGCCGACCGAGAGCAGGTAGTACGCGAAGTCGTGGGTCAGCGCGGCCTGGGCGGTCTCGCGCAGCCACCGGGCCAGGCTGTGCTTGCGCCGGTCGATCCGCGTCCGATCCGGCGTTCCGTCCGGGCTCAGGAAGAAGCGCGCGGTGGCGGGAAAGCGCAGGAAGTGCTCGTAGAGCGCGCTGGTCAACTCGGCTTCGTGCTTCAGGATCGCGGGCGCGCTCGCGCGGATGGCGGTCGCATCCGCCTCGTCCAGGCCGACGAACTCGGCCAGCTCCCGGACGTACCGCTCGAGGTCGGCTCCCGGGGGTACTCGCTCTTCGTCGCCGGCGCTCATGGGCTCTCTCCTGTCCGCGTGCGATAATACCGTGCATGCGGGCCATCGTCGCGACCATGGTGACGACGGGGGTGACGGCGGGGGTGACGGCGGGGGTGACGGCGGGGGTGACGGCGGGGGTGACGGCGGGGCTGCTGGCGGGCGCGCTCACGGCGTGCTCCTCGACCTCGTCGGGCCTGCCCTACAAGCCCGCGGTGCAACCGGCGGGCGCCACCGTGTCCGCCGCCTACACGATCGTGAGCGACCGGCTCCGTGTCGAGATCGACGGCGGCGGGCGCCGCCTCGAGCGGGCGCAGATCGTGAAGCCCGACGGCACCGTGCTCGAGGCGCAGACCATCGAGTACACCCCGGCCGCGGGCGGCGGGGGCAGCCCGGTCAGCATCGGCTTCGGTGTCGGCAGCTTCGGCAGTATGGGCGGCGGGGTGAGCACGGGGGTCGGCGTCTCGACGGGCGGGGTGGTGGGCGGCGGCGGGAGCAGCGCGGTCGGGAGCAACATCGCCTCCTTCCCGTTGGCGCAGGCCGGGCCGAGCCCCTGGCGCGTGCGCGTCAAGCTGGTGGGGGTGGACCCGGCCGACGTCCTGGTGGGCGAGCCCGAGGGCCCCTCGAAGCCGCGCTGACCCCGGCGGGGCCGGGGGCGCGCCGCTCTTCCAGCTCCTCGAGCGTGCGCGGCCAGTCCTGGTGGAGCAGCCGCGAGAGCGCGCGGTCGGCCAGGAGGCGCCCGGCGGTCTGGCACCGCGCGCAGTAGTTGGTCTCGTTCCCCGCGTGCACGATGCGCTGCACGGGAGCGCCGCAGTCGGGGCAGGGGCGGCCGTAGCGACCGTGCACCGCCATGTCGGGGCGGAACGCGGTCACGCCCTCCGGGAACCCGCCCCCCGCCTCGTGTCGCAGCCGCTCGATCCAGTCGGCCAGCGTGGCCTTCGCCGCCTCGAAGAGTCGCGTGGTCTCCTCCTCCGCGAGCTGGCGCGTCATGCGCACCGGCGAGAGCCGGGCCCGGTGCAGGATCTCGTCCGAGTAGGCGTTGCCGATGCCGCTCAGGATGCGCGGGTCGGTCAGCGTCCGCTTGAGCGTGTGGGACTCGCGGGTGATCGCGGCCCGGAAGGCGGCCGGGTCGGCCTCCCCGAGCTCGAGGCCGCCCGGATCGTGGGCGGCCAGCGCGGCCTCGCCGCGGACCAGGTGGATGGCGGCGCGGCGCTTGGTTCCCGCCTCGGTGAGGGTGACGGTTCCCGTGGAGAAGTCGAGCGCGGCCAGCCCGATCTTGCCGGGCAGCTTCGCGCCGGCCTCCTTCCAGTGCAGCCGCCCCGCGATCATCAGGTGGATGAGCACGAACAGCTCGCCGTCCAGCGCGATCACGATCCGCTTGCCCAGGCGCCGGAAGCCGGTCACCGCGCGGCCCGCCACCTCGGCGAGTCCCGGATCCACCGAGCGCAGCACGAAGGGGTTGGCGAGCCGGATGCGCTCGAGCCGCGCGCCGCGGACGCGCGCGGCCAGCGCTTCGAGATAGACGGTGACGTCGGGCAGCTCGGGCATGGGTGGGTCGCGCCAGTGTAGGGACCGAGCGCGCGGCCGCGCAAGCGGCGAGCCTGTGGTACGGTGCGGAGCATGCCGCCCACCCCCCCGGTCGCCCGGCCCCCGGTCGCCCGGAAAATCCCCAAGGTCGACGTGGTCCACGGGGAAGTGCGCCAGGACGATTACTACTGGATGCGGGAGAAGGACGACCCCGAGGTCATCGCCTACCTGACCGAGGAAAACGCCTATACGGACGCGGTGATGAAGCCCACCGTGGCCTTCCAGGAATCGCTCTACGCCGAGATGCTGGCTCGCATCAAGGAGGACGACCAGTCCGTCCCCTACCGCCTGCGCGGCTACCACTACTACTCGCGCACCGAGAAGGGCAAGCAGTACCCGATCTTCTGCCGCAAGGCGGGGAGCCTAGAGGCGCCCGAGCAGGTGATGCTCGACCTCAACCAGCTCGCCGAGGGGCACCCCTTCCTGGCCCTGGGCGCGGCCACCGTGAGCGACGACGGCCGGCGGCTCGCCTATACCACCGATCTGACCGGCTTCCGCGACTACACGCTCCAGGTGAAGGATCTCGAAACCGGCGCGCTGCTGCCCGACCGCGTGGAGAAGGTGAGCGCGGTGGCCTGGGCCGCGGACGGAGAGACCCTCTTCTACGTCACCGAGGACGAGGCCAAGCGGCCGTACCGGCTGCACCGGCACCGCCTCGGGGTCGCGGTGGCCGACCTGCTGCACGAGGAGCCGGACGCCCTCTTCCGGTTCCACGTGGGCCGCTCGCGCAGCCTGGCCTACCTGTTCCTGATCTCGGGCAGCTTCACGAGTACCGAGGTGCGCTATCTCCCCGCCGGCGATCCGGGCGGGGCGTGGCGGATGGTGCTGCCCAGGGAAAAGGACCATGAATACCAGGTTGATCACGGGCGCGGGGCGGACGGCGACGATCTGTTCTACATCCGCACCAATGGCGGCGGGCTGCGGAACTTCCGGCTGGTGACGGTCCCGGTGGCGGATCCGCGTCCCAGTCGCTGGCGCGAGCTGATTGCCCATCGTCCGGACGTGATGCTCGAGGACGTGGACGTCTTCGCCCAGCACTATGTCGTCCACGAGCGGGAGGACGGGCTGATCCGGCTGCGGGTCACCGACGCGCGCACCGGCGCGCACCATCACGTGCAGTTCCCGGAGCCCACCTACGACCTGAGCTCGGACGCCAACGCGGAGTTCGAGGCCGGGGCCTACCGGGTGCGCTACCAGTCGCTGATCACGCCCGCCTCGGTGTTCGACTACGAGATCGTGGGGCGACGCCTGCTCCTGCTGAAGCAGGCGGAGGTGCTGGGCGGCTACGATCCCGCGCGGTACGCCTCCGAGCGCATCCACGCGACATCCGCCGACGGCACCCGCGTCGCCATCTCGCTCGTGCGCCGCGCCGAGTCGCGCCTCGACGGCTCGAGCCCGATGTTGCTCGCGGGCTACGGAGCCTACGGCTATCCCTACCCGGCCGGCTTCTCGTCGAATCGGCTGAGCCTGCTCGACCGCGGGGTCAGCGTGGCGATCGCCCACATCCGGGGCGGGGGCGAGCTGGGCAAGCGCTGGCACGACGAGGGCCGCATGATGAACAAGCGCAACACCTTCACCGACTTCATCGCGGCCGCCGACTTCCTGGCCGAGAGCGGCTACACCGCGCCCGACCGGCTGGTCATCGAGGGCGGCAGCGCGGGCGGCCTGCTCATGGGCGCGGTGCTCAATCTGCGCCCGGACTGCTGCGCCGCCGCGGTGCTGCGGGTGCCCTTCGTGGACGTGATCAACACCATGCTCGACGAGTCGCTGCCCCTCACGGTGGGCGAGTTCGAGGAGTGGGGCAACCCGAAGATCCGCGAGCAGTACGAGTACATGAAGAGCTACTGTCCCTACACCAACCTGGACGCGCGGCCGTACCCCGCGCTCTTCATCAAGACCTCGCTCAACGACAGCCAGGTGATGTACTGGGAGCCCGCGAAGTACATCGCGCGCCTGCGCGCGATCGGCACCGCCGCCGTCCCGCCCGTGTTCAAGATCAACATGGAGGCCGGCCACGGCGGCGCCTCCGGCCGTTACGACTACCTCCGCGAGATCGCCTTCGACTACGCGTTCATCCTCACCCGCCTCTCCACGTTCCTCCTGAAATGAGGGGGGTACGTCAACGACGGACGTAGCGCCCCCGCTTCTCGCACACCTCCGCCGCGAGCTTCACGCGTCCCATCTCGCCTACGCGGAGCCCCCGACCCCGATCACCGGTGGCTACGATACCCGCATCTACGGGTTCCGCCTGAGCGCCGGGCCCGCCGGGTGGTCGGGCCCGCTCATCCTGCGCGTGCTGAGCCCGGCTCACGATCCGGTGCGCGCGCTCCGCGAGCGCGCCACCCAGAACGCGGTCGCCGGGCTCGGCTATCCGGTCCCGCGCGTGCTCACCGCCAGCGCCGACCGCGGGCCCCTCGGCGCCGGGTTCCTCGTCATGGAGCGCGCGGCCGGTCGCCCGCTCCTCGCGACGCGCCGGCCCGGAGTGGGCCGGACGCTCGCCGAGACGCACGCGCGGCTGCACGCCCTCAACCCCGAGGCGCTCCTGCGCGCGCTGGACGACGAGGGCCGGGCCGCCGGCTGGGGCTTCGATCGCGACGCGGTCAGCTTCGAGAGCCACCTGGCGGCGCTCGACCGCCGCATCCAGCAGGCCGGGCTCACCGGCCTGGCGGATGGGATGCGCTGGCTCCGCACCCGGCAGCCCGCCGAGCGGTCCGCGCGCGTGATCTGCCACGGCGATTTCCACCCGCAGAATCTCCTCGTGGCGGACGGGCGGACGACCGCGGTGCTCGACTGGCCCAACGTGGTGGTGGCCGCGCCGGAGTACGACGTGGCCGCGACCCGCGTCATCCTCACCCAGACGCCGGTCACCCTGTTCCCGGTGCCCGTCGCGCTGCGCCCCCTCGCCGCGGCGGGGCGCCGGCTCGTGGCCGCGCGCTACCTGGCGGTCTACCGCAAGCTGCGCCCGCTCGATCGGACGCGGCTGCCGTACTGCGAGGCGGCCGCCTGCATGCGGGGGCTGGTGCGTGCCGCGGAGGCGCGCGTCGTGGAAGGCGCGGTGCCGAATCTACTGGATGCCTCGTCGTTCGGCGAGCGGCTCGCCGCGCGCTTCGCGCGCGCCAGCGACGTGCCGGTGGCGCTGCCGCCGCGCCGCCGCTGACCGTGCTACCATTCCGGCGAAAATAGATCATCCCGATCCGGAGGCCTCATGAACGCGACCGATCTCGCCTACACGCCCGCTACCGAGCTCATCCCCCAGATCCGGTCGAAGGCGCTGTCGCCGGTGGATCTGACCCGGGCCGTGCTCGAGCGCATCGAGCAGGCGAACCCGAAGATCAATGCGTTCTGCGCGGTCACCGCGGACGCGGCGCTGGCCGCGGCGCGCGCCGCCGAGGACGCCGTGATGAAGGGCAGGCGGCTCGGCCCGCTCCACGGCATCCCGGTCTCGATCAAGGATCTGGCCCTGGTGGAGGGCGTGCCCGCGCGCTTCGGCTCCCACGTCTTCGCCAAGCGTATCGGCGAGGTGGACGCGCCGTACGTGCGCCGGCTCAAGGCCGCCGGCGCCGTCCTCACTGGCAAGACCACGACGCCGGAGTTCGGCTGGAAGGCGCTCGGCGATAGCCCCCTCACCGGGATCACCCGCAATCCGTGGAACCTGGGCATGACCTCGGGCGGCTCGAGCGCGGGTGCCGGCGCGGCGACCGCGGCCGGGCTGGGGCCGCTCCACCAGGGCTCGGACGGCGCGGGCTCGGTGCGGGTGCCGTCGGCGTTCTGCGGCATCTACGGGCTCAAGCCCACCTTCGGGCGCGTGCCCATGTGGCCCGTGTCCAACACCGACAGCGCTTCGCATACCGGGCCCATGACGCGCACGGTGGCCGACGCCGCGCTGATGCTGGCGGTGATGGCCGGGCCCGATGACTGGGACCGCCAGTCGCTCGACGCCGCGCCCGACGACTACGTGGGCCGTCTGCGCGAGGGCGTCCGAGGCCTGCGCGTGGGGTGGAGCCTCGATCTGGGCGGCCTGCAGGTGGATCCCGAGGTGGGCCAGGTGGCGAAGCGCGCCGCACTCGCGTTCCAGGAGCTGGGTTGCGCGGTGGAGGACGCCAAGGTGAGCCTCCCGGACACGCGGGAGATGATCCACCTCATGTGGAACGCGCACTACGCGGGCAACTACGGCCAGTTCCTCGACGAGTTCCGCTCCCGGATGGATCCGGGCCTGGTCGCGGCCCTCGAGGATGGCCGCCGCTACAGCGCGGAAGCCTACGTGGCCATGCGCGGCCGCAAGCACGTCTATTGCGACGCGGTGCGCGCGCTCTTCGACACCTACGATCTGCTGCTGACCCCGACCGTGTCGGTCGCGGCCTTCGAGGTCGGGCGGCTCAATCCGGTGGACTTCCCGCAGCATGCCTGGGACTGGTTCCCGTGGGCCGGCTTCAGCTACCCGTTCAACTTCACCGGGCAGCCCGCCGCGACGGTGCCCGCGGGCTTCACCGCCTCGGGCATGCCGGTGGGGCTGCAGATCGTCGGCCGCCGCCTGGCCGATCTCCAGGTGCTGCAGGCCTCGGCCGCCTTCGAGCAGGCGCGGCCGTGGGCCCAGAAGCGGCCCGCCGTCTGAGCGGGATTTTTCTAATGTGATGAGCACCGCGCGTCCATACGACATCATCACCTTCGACTGCTACGGAACTTTGATCGACTGGGACGGCGGCATCGCGGGCGCCTTCGCGAAGGCGGTCGCGGAGACCGGCGGCCGGCTCGACCCGGGCCACGTCTTCGAGGCCTACGAGAAGATCGAGGCCGAGGTCGAGGCCGAACGCTACCGAAGCTACCGCGAGGTCCTGACCGAGAGCACGCGCCGCGTCGCCCGCCAGCTCGCCTGGGCCTTGCCCGAGGAGGGCGCGGGCTTCCTGGCCGAGAGCTTGCCGTTCTGGATCCCCTTTCCCGACACGAACGCGGCGCTCGAGCGCCTCTTCAAGGCCGGCTATCAGCTCGGCATCCTCTCCAACGTGGACGACGACCTCCTGGCGGGAACGCGGAAGCACTTCACGGTGCCGTTCGACCCGATCGTGACCGCGCAGCAGGTGCGCTCCTACAAGCCGGCCGACGGGCACTTCGTGACCGCGCACGAGCGCATCGGCGGCCGGCGATGGCTGCACGCCGCCCAGAGCCACTTCCACGACGTGACCCCGGCCCGGCGGCACCGCATCCCGACGGCCTGGATCAACCGCAAGCACCAGGTCCGGGGCGAGCCGCGCCCCGACCGCGAGCTGCATACGCTCACCGAGCTGGCCGACTGGCTGGCCTAGAGGATCTTCATGGCACTCGAGCAGACCCTGACCGACACGCTCACCCAGGCCATCAAGGCCAGGGACGCGCGAACCGCCGACGTGGTGCGCATGCTCAAGACCAAGGTCCAGGAGCGCCGCACCGCCAAGGGCTTCGCGGGGGCGGTGGACGACGCGCTCGTGCTCGACGTGATTTCCGCCTACCGCAAGCTCCTCCAGAAGGCGCTGGCCGAGTACGAGAAGGTCGGGGAGCGCGGCGCCGGCCAGGCCGCCCAGCTCCGCTTCGAGATCGAGTTCTGCGAGCGCTACCTGCCCAAGACGATGGACGACGCGGCGGTGCGCGCGCTCGTGCGAGAGCGCATCGGCACCCTCGGCATCAGCGACCCCAAGCAGGCCGGGCGCCTGGTCGGCGACATCATGAAGACCCACAAGGGCCAGGTGGAGGCGGGCGACGTCAAGCGCGTCGCGGAGGAGCTGCTCCGGGGGTAGCGATTCTAGCGGAAGCGGGCGCGGGGATCGTTCCGCAGGGCGTCGTCTATCCGCATGTTGTGACGGCGCGCCATGGCGGGGAGGGCGTCGAGCGCGAAATACCGGATCTCGAGCGACTCGTCGTCGTTGACGCGGGGCTCTCCCGCGACCGGCCGGCACGCGAAGGTGATGCTCAGGATCGCCGCCTCATCGCCATTCGAGTAGCGCACGACGAATTCCGGTCCGCTGTAGACCCCGACGATCCGCTCGGGAACGACCTCGAGCGCGGTCTCCTCCCGGATCTCCCGCACGAGGGTCTCCGCGGGTTCTTCACCCGGCTCCATGATGCCGCCCGGGAGCCCCCATTCGTCGTTGTCGCTCCGGCGCTGCAGCAGCACCTGACCCGCCATGTTGAAGATGACCGCCGCGACCCCGGGCTGGAGCAGCACGTCGTGTCCGATCTTGGCGCGGAGATCGCGCATGTACGGGGAGATGGGTATGGCGGGAGTCCCGACCGGCGGCGCCGCTACTTGCGGCTGGCCGCGTAGCGCTGCTCGACGTAGTCGTCGAGGATCTTCAGGAAGTCGGCGACGATGGCGTCGCCCTTGAGCGTGAGCTTGAGCGCGCCGTCCACGAAGACCGGGGCCTTGGGCTCCTCGGAGGTGCCGGGCAGCGAGATGCCGATGTCGGCGTGCTTGGACTCGCCCGGGCCGTTGACCACGCAGCCCATGACCGCGACCTTCAGCTCCTCCACGCCCGTGTAGCGGCCCTTCCACACCGGCATCTGGTCGCGCAGATAAGTCTGGATCTGCTCGGCCATCTCCTGGAAGAAGGTCGAGGTGGTGCGCCCGCAGCCGGGGCAGGCGGTCACCAGCGGCAGGAAGCTCCGGATCCCGAGCGACTGGAGGATGAGCTGGGCGACCTGCACCTCCTCGGTGCGATCGCCGTTGGGCTTGGGGGTGAGCGAGACGCGAATCGTGTCGCCGATGCCCTCCTGCAGCAGGATCGCGAGCCCCGCGGTGCTCGCCACGATGCCCTTGGCGCCCATGCCCGCCTCGGTGAGGCCCAGGTGCAGCGGGTAGTCGGAGCGGGGGGCGAGCTTGCGGTAGACGTCCACCAGGTCCTGCACGCCCGAGACCTTGGCGGAGAGGATGATGCGATCGTGCGCCAGGCCGGTCTGCTCGGCCAGCTCGGCGGACTGGATCGCGCTCTCCACCATCGCGTTCATGGTGACGTCGCGCGCGTCGAGCGGCTCCTCGCTCTTGGCGTTGGCGTCCATCATCTGGGTGAGCAGGTTCTGATCGAGGCTCCCCCAGTTGACGCCGATGCGCACCGGCTTGCCGTTGTCGATGGCGACCTGGACGATCGCGCGGAAGTTCTCGTCGTGGTGCTTGCCGCCCACGTTGCCCGGGTTGATGCGGTACTTGGCGAGCGCCCGGGCGCAGTCGGGGTACTTGGTCAGCAGCACGTGGCCGTTGTAGTGGAAGTCGCCGATCACCGGCACGGTCACCTGCTTGACGATCGCGGGGACCGCCCGCGCCGCCGCCTCGGTGTTCACGGTGACGCGCACCAGCTCGCTGCCCGCCGCATGGAGCGCGTTGACCTGGGCCACCGTCCCGGCCACGTCGGCGGTGTCGGTATTGGTCATGGACTGGACGATGATCGGCCGGGGGCCGCCCACCTTGACCCCACCCACGTCCACCGAGATCGTCTTGCGGCGCTGAGGCACACTCATATTGTGGCGTCATCATAGCACCGCCACCCCCGGAGTATGATGTCGGCCATGTCCGTTTCCGACGAGGCCGTGATCGCCCGGACGGCCGCCCTCTTCGACGCGCCGGCGGGCGCGCTCGAGCCCATCGCCCGGGATCTCACCCGACAGATGGCGCGAGGGCTGGCCGGCGAGCCCAGCTCGCTCAAGATGTTACGAACCTTTACCCGGCAGCCCTCCGGGCGCGAGCGGGGCCGGGTAGTGGTGGTGGACTGGGGGGGCACCAAGGCCCGGGCCGGCCTGATCGAGCTCGGCGGGGACGGGTCCGTCCGCATGGTCGCGGACGAAGCGCTCACGTTCTCCGAGGCGCACAAGCGCGGCACGCTGGAGCCGGTCTTCGACCTGATCGCGGGGGCGGTCGGGCGCGTGGCCCAGGCGCAGGGAGTCGAGGCCGCGCCGCTCGGGTTCGTCTACTCCTACCCGGCCCGTCTCGAGCGCATCGATCGCGCGGTGGCGCTGGCCTCGACCAAGGGCTGGCGCCTGAAGGGCCTCGAGGGCCGGGACGTGGCGGCGCTGCTCGGCGCCGCGCTCTGCCGCGCCGGGCTCGAGCGGGTCGCGCTGGCCGCGGTGGCCAACGACACGGTGGCCGCGCTGATGCTGCAGAGCTACCGGGCGCGGGGTCAGGACGCGGGCGCGCGCCCGGCCGACGTGGGGCTGATCCTGGGCACCGGGACCAACCAGGCCGCGGATCTGGGACCGGCGGGCATCCGGAATCTCGAGTCCGGGAACTTCGACGGGGTAGCCGCGGTCGAGACGCCGTACGACGCCGCGCTCGACCGCGAGCTGGACGAGCCCCGACCGGGCGCGCAGCGCTTCGAGAAGATGGTCTCCGGGCACTACCTGGGCGAGATCCTGCGCCGCGCCCTCGGAGACCTGGGACAGCGCACCGCGCGGTTTCACTGGTCGGCCTCGCCCGCGCTCGCCACCCCGTACGCCCTCGACAGCGCGCACCTCTCGCGCATCGCCGCGGATCGCAGCGCCGCGCTCGACGACGTGGACGTGCTGCTCCGGGCGCTCGGCGCCCCGAGCACGGTGGAGGAGCGGCGCGGCGTCTGCGCGCTCGGCGCCGCGATCGCGCGCCGCGCGGCCCGGCTGGTCGGCGCGGCGCTCGTCGGCACGCTCCGCTTCCTCGACGCGGAGCTCGCCGACCGGCGTACGATCGCGGTGGACGGGAGCCTCTGGGGCGGCTACCCGGGCTTCGAGGCGCTCGTGCGCGAGGTCATTGTGGAACTGCTTGGCGGGGAGCGGGCGAGCCGGATCGAGACTGCGTACGTGAAGGATTCCACCAGCGCCGGCGCGGCGGTCATCGCGGCCGTGGCGGCCGCACAAAGGAGCGAGGGATGCAGCTCGGCATGATCGGTCTCGGGCGCATGGGCGCCAACATGGTGCGGCGGCTCAGCCGGGCGGGCCACGAGTGCGTGGTCTACGACGTCTCCACCCCCGCGGTGCAGGCGCTTACCCGCGAGGGCGCCACCGGGGCCGCCTCGCTCGCGGCGTTCGTGCAGGCGCTGGCCCGCCCCCGGACGGTGTGGATCATGGTGCCGGCGGCGGTGGTGGACCAGACGCTCGGGGCGCTCGCGCCCCTGCTCGAGCGCGACGACGTGATCATCGACGGCGGCAACTCGCACTACCACGACGACATCCGCCGGGCCGGCGAGCTGGGCGCCCGCGAGCTCCACTACGTGAACGTGGGCACGAGCGGCGGGGTGTGGGGGCTCGAGCGCGGCTTCTGCCTCATGATCGGCGGCGAGGCGGCGGTGATGAAGCGCCTCGACCCGATCTTCGCGGCGCTGGCCCCCGGCCTCGGCGCGATCCCCCGCACCCCGGGCCGCGAGAAGATCGGCGGCACCGCCGAGCACGGCTATCTGCACTGCGGGCCGAACGGGGCCGGCCACTTCGTGAAGATGGTCCACAACGGCATCGAGTACGGGCTGATGGCGGCCTACGCGGAAGGGCTCAATATCCTCCGCCACGCCAACGCGGGAGCGCCGGCGACGGCGCGCGCCGCGGACGCCGAGACCTCGCCGCTCCGGAACCCGGAGCACTACCGCTACGACCTGGACCTGCGCGACATCACCGAGGTCTGGCGGCGCGGCAGCGTGGTCGCCTCGTGGCTGCTCGATCTCACCGCGAGCGCGTTCACCAAGAGCCGGGATCTGGGCGCCTTCTCGGGCCGCGTCTCCGATTCGGGGGAGGGGCGCTGGACCCTCGCGGCCGCCATCGACGAGGGCGTGCCGGTGCCGGTGCTGAGCGCGGCGCTCTACGAGCGGTTCAGCTCGCGCGGCAACGGCGAGTACGCGGCCAAGGTGCTCTCCGCGCTGCGCTTCGAGTTCGGAGGGCACCAGGAGAAGCCCGCCGAGGACGGGCGTAAGGGCGCGTGAGCGCTCCCGCGCGCGCGCCGATGGTGTTCCTGGTGGACGTGGACAACACCCTGCTCGACAACGACCGCGTCACCGCCGACCTGCGGCGCCATCTGGACGAGGCGCTGGGGCCGGCGGGCCGGGCGCGCTACTGGGCCCTCTTCGAGCAGCTTCGGGTGGAGCTGGGCTACGCGGACTACCTGGGGGCGCTGCAGCGCTACCGGCTCGAGTTCCCGCGCGACCTGCGCCTGCTGACCGTGTCCGCCTTCCTGGTGGACTACCCGTTCGCGAACCGGCTCTATCCCGGCTCCCTCGACGTGCTCGAGCGCTTCCGGGGCTCGGGGCCGACCGTGATCCTCTCCGATGGCGACGTGGTGTTCCAGCCGCGCAAGGTGCAGCGCTCCGGCCTGGCCGAGGCGGCGGACGGCGTGCTGATCTACGTGCACAAGGAGCAGGAGCTCGACGACGTGGCCCGCCGGTATCCCGCCGACCACTACGTGCTGGTGGACGACAAGCTCCGCGTGCTCACGGCGGTGAAGCGCGCGTGGGGCTCCCGCGTGACCACCGTCTTCCCGCGCCAGGGCCACTACGCCCACGACGCGGAGATCCTCGCCACCAGTCCGGCCGCCGACCTCACCGTCGAGCGCATCGGGGACCTCGTCGGCCACGACCTGTCCACGTTGCGGGCGCGCGCCGGAGCCGGCGCCGCCGCCGGGCCGGCCCGCGGGAGATGAGTGCGTGGCGATGCCGGCCGGGCAGGTCCGACTCCTCGACGCGTACTGGCGGGCCGCGAACTACCTGACCGTCGGCCAGATCTATCTTCGGGACAATCCCCTGCTGCGGGCGCCGCTCACGCCCGAGCACGTCAAGCCGCGGCTGCTCGGTCACTGGGGCACCTCACCGGGGCTGAGCTTCATCTACGCGCACCTGAACCGTCTCGTGACCGAGACCGACGCGGACGTGATCTACCTGGCCGGGCCGGGCCACGGCGGGCCCGCGATCGTGGCCAACGTGTACCTCGAGGGCACGTACTCCGAGATCTACCCGGATATCTCAAAGGACGCCGCGGGCCTGCAGCGACTCTTCCGGCAATTCTCCACCCCCGGGGGCATCCCGAGCCACGTGAGCGTGCCGACGCCCGGCTCCATCCACGAGGGCGGCGAGCTCGGCTACGTGCTGGTCCACGCCTTCGGCGCCGCCTTCGACAACCCGGAGCTGATCGTGGCCGCGGTGGTGGGCGACGGCGAGGCCGAGACCGGGCCGCTGGCCGGCAGCTGGACCGGCGTCGACTTCCTGAACCCGGCGCGGGACGGAGCGGTGCTGCCCATTCTCCACCTCAACGGCTACAAGATCGGCGGCCCCACCCTGCTCGGCCGCACCGGCGACGACGACATCGTGAGCCTGCTACGCGGCCACGGCTGGGAGCCCCACGTCGTGACGGGCGACGATCCCGCCGTGATGCACCCGCGCTTCGCCCGGGTGCTCGACGACTGCCACGCCCGGATCCGGGCCATCCAGGCGGAGGCCCGGCGTCCCGGCGCCGGCCCCGCCCGCGCGGCGCGCCCGCGCTGGCCCGCGATCGTGCTCCGCACGCCCAAGGGCTGGACCGGACCCAAGACGGTGGACGGCCTGCCCGTCGAGGGCACCTTCCGCGCGCACCAGGTGCCGGTGGACCGGGTGAGGGAGGATCCCGCGCACCTGGCGCTGCTCGAGGCCTGGATGCGCAGCTACCGGCCGGAGGAGCTCTTCGACGACCGCGGCCGGCTCCGCGCCGAGCTGGCCGCGCTCGCGCCCAAGGGCGACCGCCGGCTCGGAGCAAACCCGCACGCGAACGGCGGCCGCCGCCTCCAGCCGCTCGACCTGCCCGACTTCGCCGCCTACGCGCTGCCGGTCCCGCGGCCGGCCACCGAGCTCCACGGTTCCACCCGCCAGCTCGGGCGATTCATGCGCGACATCTTCACGCGCAACCGGGCGGCCGCCAACTTTCGCCTCTTCTGCCCGGACGAGACGAACTCCAACCGGCTCGGCGACGTGTTCGAGGTGGAGCGCCGGTGCTCCGTGCTCCCGCGGACGGCCGACGACGATCACGTGGCGCCGGACGGCCGGGTGATGGAGATCCTGAGCGAGCACTGCTGCCAGGGCTGGCTCGAGGGCTACCTGCTCACCGGCCGCCACGGGCTGTTCGCGAGCTACGAGGCGTTCGCGATGGTGTCGGCGTCCATGACGGTGCAGCACGCCAAGTGGCTGCAGGAGGCGGACCGGCTGCCGTGGCGGGTGCCGGTGGCCTCGCTCAACATCCTGCTCACGTCGACCTCGTGGCGCCAGGACCACAACGGCTTCAGCCACCAGGGCCCGGGCCTGATCGACGTGATGCTCTCGAAGAAGGGGACGGTGTCGCGAATCTACCTGCCCCCCGACGCGAACTGCCTGCTCTCGGTGGCCGACCACTGCTTTCGCAGCCGCAACTACGTGAACCTGATCGTCATCGACAAGCAGCCCCAGCTGCAGTGGCTCGACCTCGAGACGGCCCGGGCCCATTGCGCGCGCGGCGCCTCCGTCTGGCCCTGGGCGGGCGGCGCGGGCGATGAGGCCCCCGACGTGGTGCTGGCCGCGGCCGGCGACGTGCCGACGCTCGAGGTGGTGGCCGCGGCCTGGCTGCTGCGGCGCCACGCGCCCTCGCTCCGCGTGCGGGTGGTCAACGTGGTGGACCTCATGACGCTGTTCGCGCCGCGCTTCCACCCGCACGGCCTCACCGACGAGGCGTTCGTCGCCCTCTTCACCGAGGCGACGCCGGTGGTCTTCGCCTTCCACGGCTACCAGCGCGCCGTCCACGAGCTGATCCACGGCCGCCCCGGCGCCGAGCGCTTCCACGTGCGCGGTTTCAACGAGGAAGGCAGAACCACTACGCCCTTCGACATGGTGGTGCGCAACGAGATGAGCCGCTACCATCTCTGCCTCGAGGCGCTCCGGCGCGTGCCGCAGGGAGAGGCGCGGGGCGCCGCCCTCGCCCTCCACTGCCGGGCCATGCTCGACCGGCACCGGGGCTACATCCGCGAGCACTTCGAGGACATGCCCGAGGTGCGGGACTGGCGCTGGAGCGAGCCCTGATGCCCGGCGCGCCGATCGTCCTCTGCCTGAACGCGGGCTCCTCGTCGCTCAAGTTCTCGGTCTGGGACGACGAGGAGTGCCTCGGCGAGGGCGAAGTGGAAGGGATCGGCCAATCGGAGGCCTTCGCCTGGCTGGGGGCGCCCGGCGTGTCGCCGCGCCGGCTGCCGGGCCATTGGGCCGATCATGGCGAAGCGGCCGCCGGTGTCTTCGCGCTGCTGGGCGAGCACGCGCTGCCCGAGCCGGCGGGCGTCGGCCACCGGCTCGTGCACGGCGGGCAACGGCACGTGAGCCCGGAGCGGGTGACATCGGCCCTGATCGCCGAGCTGCGCGCGCTCATCCCGCTGGCCCCGCTCCACCTGCCGAGCGGCCTCGCCGGCGTGGAGGCGGTGGCCGCGCGCTTCCCCGCGCTGCCGCAGGCCGTCTGCTTCGACACCGCGTTCCATCGGGACCTGCCGGAGATCGCCCGCCGCCTGGCCTTGCCGCGGGCCCTGGTCGACGCGGCCGGCATCCAGCGGTTCGGCTTCCACGGGCTATCCTACGAGTACGTGCTGGAGCGGCTGGGCCCGGCCGGTCGCGGCCGGGTGGTCATCGCGCATCTGGGCAGCGGGGCGAGCATGGCGGCGGTGCGCGAGGGGCGGGCGGTCGACACGACCATGGGACTGACCCCGGCCGGCGGGTTCATGATGGGCACGCGCCCCGGCGATCTCGATCCGGGTGTGCTCCTCTATCTGATGCGGGAGAAGGGCTACGACGCCCTACGCCTCGACCGGCTGGTGAACAAGGAGTCGGGCTTGCTCGGGGTGTCCGGCACGAGTGGGGCCATGAAGACGCTGCTGGAGCGACGGGCGCGCGACGAGGCCGCCGCGCTGGCGGTGGCGATGTTCTGCTACCAGGCGCGCAAGCAGGTGGGGGCCTTCGCGGCCGCGCTGGGCGGCCTCGACACGCTGGTGTTCACGGGTGGTATCGGGGAGCGGGCGGCGCCGGTGCGCGCGGAGATCTGCGATGGGCTTGGCCATCTGGGCGTCCGTCTCGATCCGGCGCGGAACGCGGCCCACACCGATCCGCTGACCGCCCCGGGCAGCGGCTGCGCGGTGCGGGTCGTGGTCACCCGGGAGGACCTGATGATCGCGCGGCACAGCCGGGCGGTCCTGTTCGCACGACGGCGAGAGGAGACACGGTGATCAGCCAGAGCGAGGCGTGGGCGGCGTTGCAGAAGCACCACGGGCAGGTGCGGGACATCCATCTGAGGACGCTCTTCGCGGAGGACCCGAAGCGGGGGGAGCGGCTCGCGCTGGAGGCGGCCTCCCTCTACCTCGACTACTCGAAGAACCGGGTCACCGACGAGACCCTGCGGCTCCTGCTCGCGCTGGCCGAGGCGGCCGGCCTGCGGGCGCGCATCGACGCCATGTTCTCGGGCGAGAAGATCAACGTGACCGAGCAGCGCGCGGTGCTCCACGTGGCCCTGCGCGCGCCCCGCGGCCGGCGGATCCTGGTGGACGGCCAGGACGTGGTGCCCGGCGTGCACGCGGTCCTCGACCGCATGGCCGATTTCTCCACCCGCGTGCGCACCGGCGCCTGGACCGGCTTCACCGGCCGGCCCATCCGCAACGTCGTCAATATCGGGATCGGCGGCTCGGACCTGGGTCCGGTGATGGCCTACGAGGCCCTCCGCCACTACAGCGACCGGCGGCTCACGCTGCGCTTCGTCTCCAACGTGGACGGGACCGACTTCGTCGAGGCCACCCGGGACCTGGATCCGGCCGAGACGCTCGTCGTCGTCTCCTCCAAGACCTTCACCACCCAGGAGACGCTGGCCAATGCTCACGCCGCGCGCGCGTGGAGCCTGCGCGCGCTCGGCGACGAGCGGGCGGTCGCGCGGCACTTCGTGGCGGTGTCCACCAACGCGGCGGAGGTCGCGAAGTTCGGCATCGACACCGCCAACATGTTCGAGTTCTGGGACTGGGTGGGCGGCCGCTACTCCTACGACTCGGCCATCCGGCTCTCGCTGATGATCGCGATCGGCCCCGAGCACTTCCGGGCCATGCTCGGGGGCTTCCACGAGATGGACGAGCACTTCCGCACCGCGCCGTTCGATCGCAACATGCCGGTGCTGCTCGGGCTCCTCGGCATCTGGTACGTGAACTTCTTCGGCGCGGAGAGCCACGCGGTGCTCCCGTACAGCCACTACCTGGCCCGGCTGCCCTTCTATCTCCAGCAGCTCGACATGGAGTCGAACGGCAAGTCGGTGGACCTCGACGGCCGGCGGGTCGGCCACCAGACCGGCCCGATCATCTGGGGGACGCCGGGCACCAACGGCCAGCACGCCTACTACCAGCTCATTCACCAGGGCACTCGGCTCATCCCCTGCGACTTCATCGGCTTCGGGCGGACGCTCAACCCGCTCGGCCGGCACCACGATCTGCTCACCGCGAACCTGGTCGCCCAGACCGAGGCGCTCGCCTTCGGCAAGACCGCGGCCGAGGTGGCCGCCGAGGGGGTGCCCGCCGCCCAGGTGCCGCACCGCACCTTCGAGGGCAACCGCCCGAGCAATACCATCCTGGCCGCCGCGCTCACCCCGGCCGCGCTCGGGCGCCTGGTCGCGCTCTACGAGCACAAGGTGTTCGTGCAGGGCTCCCTCTGGCGCATCAACTCGTTCGACCAGTGGGGCGTGGAGCTGGGCAAAGCGCTCGCCGGCCGGATCGCCCCGGAGCTCGAGAGCCGGGAGGAGCCCGCGCTCCGGCACGACAGCTCCACCAATGCCCTGATCCGTCGCTACCGCCGCCTGCGCGACGACGGCGCCTGACCCCCGGCTGCCGCGCTTGCGAAGGGGGGGGCCTTGTGCCACGATCCCGCCGGCTCCCGGAGCCCGGGGTTCCGTTCTCAACGCCGAGAGGAGACCGCCATGCGCCTTCCCCGCCGCGCCCGCGTCACGTCCACCCTCCCGCTCGCCCTCGTCCTGATCGCGCTGGTCTTGCCCGCCGCCGCCGACCTCATGATCGTCGGCAACGATCAGAAGGTCGTGTTCGACGCCGAGGGTAACCGGTCCTTCGTGGCGCCCGGCAAGGACTCCATCGTGGTGGTGGATCTCGCCAGCCGCGAGAGCCCGCGCATCGTGGCCAGCTTCCCCCTGATGAACTCGATCTTCGGGCCGCCCACCAACCTGGCCGTCACCCCGGACGAGCGGCTGGCCCTCGTGGCCAACTCGGTGAACTGGGTGCAGGACGGCGCCGCCTGGAAGCCCGCGCCGGACAACAAGCTCTACGTGTTCGACCTCAAGGCCAGCCCGCCCGTGCAGATCGCCACCGTGGAGGTGGGCCGGCAGCCGTCCGGCCTCGCCATCAACGCGCGCGGGGATCTGGCGCTCATCACCAACCGCGCGGACAAGTCGATCAGCGTGGTGTCCATTCAGGGCAAGGACGTGAAGCTCGTGGACACGGTGCCGATGGGGGACGAGGTGGCCGCGGTGGCCATCACGCCGGACGGCAAGCGCGCGCTCGTCGTGAAGTTCCCCGCGCACAAGGTCGCGGTGCTGGACATCGACGGCCAGAAGGTCACCTACAACAACAAGCTCGACATGCCGGTGGGCCAGTGGCCCTACAACGTGGACATCACGCCCAACGGGCGGATCGCCATCACCGCCGACAACGGCAATTCCGGCGCGCCGGACGGGCACGTGGATACGGTCAGCGTGATTGATCTGGAGGTGACGCCGCCGCGGGTGATCGACCGCGTGGTGGTCGGCGACGCGCCCGAAGGCTTCGTCATCAGCCCGAAGGGCGACGTGGCGGTGGCGGTGCTGCTGGGCGGCGCGAGCGCGCTCAAGAGCGCCTGGTTCAACACCAAGCGCAACGGCAGCGTCGCGGTGCTCAAGATCGACGGCAAGAAGGTGACCAAGGTCGGCGAGGTCGAGGTGGGCGGCCTCCCCGAGGGCGCGGTCTTCAGTCCGGACGGCCGCTATCTCTACGTGGGCAACTACGTAGACAGCGACGTTTCCATCCTGAAAGTCGACGGCAGCACGATCACCGATACCGGCAAGAAGCTCAAGCTGCCCGGCCAGCCCGCCTCCATGCGCGGGCGGGCCCGGTAGGAGGCCGGCGATGGATCTCTCGCGCCGGCGCTTCATCACGCTCTCCGCGAGCGCGGCCGCGGCCGGCGGCGCGCTCGCGGGCCAGGGGGACGCGCACGGGGCGGCCCCAGTCGGCTCAGCTGGCGCGCCGCTCATGATCGCCCAGGCCGGTACGCCGGTGCCGCTCGGCTTCAATCCCAATGATCCCGGCCTCAAGTACGAGCTGGTGATCGCCAACGGCGACGTGCTCGATCCGGTGCAGAAGACCCGCGCCAGGCGCGACATCGGCATCCGCTTCGGGCAGATCGCGGCGGTGGCGGCGAGCATCCCGCCCGACCGGGCCGTCCAGCGCATCGACGCGGCGGGCAAGCTGGTGACCCCGGGGCTGATCGACCTGCACACGCACCTCTGTCCGCACCTGGGCATCGGGCTACCCGCCGACGAACTGGTGCCGATCACCGCGACCACCACCGCGGTGTCGGCGGGCGACGCGGGCGCGTATACCTTCGGCAACTTCCGCCACGGGGTCGTCCCCCAGTCGCGCACGCGCCTGTTCGGCTTCGTGCACATCTCCTCCATCGGGCTGGCGGGCGGGCTCGCCCCGGGCGAGATGCTCAACATCGACTACGCCAACGTGGAGGCCTGCGCCAAGGTCGTGGCCGAGAACGCCGACCTCACGCTGGGCGTCAAGGTGCGCATCACCGATTCGGTGGTGGGCGGCAACGGTCTCGAGCCGCTGCGGCGCGCCATCCGCGCGGCCGAGATGGCGGGCAAGCAGTTCCGCGTGATGTGCCACATCGGCTCGGCGCCCGGCAATCTCTCCGACCTCCTCGACCTGCTGCGGCCCGGCGACGTGCTCACCCACGCCTACAGCGGGGCGGGGAACAACACGGTGCAGGGCGGGCGCGTGCTGCCCGCGGCCCTCGCGGCCAAGCAGCGCGGCGTCCTCGTCGACGTCGGGCACGGCGGCGGTAGCTTCGACTACACGGTCTGCGAGCCGGCGCTGCAGCAGGGCTTCGGCCCCGACACGATCTCGAGCGACATCCACGCGGTCTCCATCAACACCCCCGGCTATCCGACGCTGCCCTGGGTGATGTCGAAGTTCCTGGGGATGGGCATGCCGCTCGAGGAGGTGGTGGCCCGGGCCACTTCCGAGCCCGGCCGCATCATCGGCAAGGTGCCCGGCCTGGGCACGCTGGCGGTGGGGGCCCCCGCCGACCTGGCCCTCTTCGACCTGGTGGACGGGCCGGTGGACTTCGTGGACACCCGGAACAACCGGCGCTGCCGGTTCCCTTCCTCTATTAGGGGGCATTGGGCCTTGTGTTATCCTTCCTTGGCCTGATCCTCCCCGCACCGAGATACCCGCGACCCGTCGTGCGAGAGTGGCGGAACTGGCAGACGCGCTGGACTTAGGATCCAGAGGGGCAACCCGTGGGGGTTCAACTCCCCCCTCTCGCACCAGAACCCTGGGAGTCGTCATGAAGGTGGAACGGCCATGAAGGTGGACATCGAAGAGCTGGGGGCCTGCAAGCGGCGGCTGCAGGTCGAGGAAGCCCCCGAGGTCGTCTCGAAGGCCTGGGAGCAGGCCTTCGATCGCGTGCAGCGCGAGGCGAAGCTTCCCGGATTCCGCAAGGGCAAGGTCCCGCGCAGCATGATCAAGCTGCACTTCGCGGACGACGTGCGCCAGGAAGTGGCCCGCCGCCTGATCCCCGACGTCTACCGCCAGGCCCTCGCCGAGACGCGCATCGAGCCGGTGGAGGAGCCCGATCTGCAGGAGGTCACGCTCGAGGAGAACGCGGCCCTGAAGTTCGCCGCGGTGGTCGAGGTCAAGCCCGTCATCGCCCTCGGCGCCTATACCGGCCTCGCGGTCGAGCACACGCCCAAGCCCTTCGCCGAGACCGAGGTGGACGAGGCACTCACCGCGCTGCAGGAGCAGCACGCGGAGTACCGCTCGGTCGAGCGGGCCGCCGATCCCGGCGACCTCGTGATCGTGGACTACACGCTCACCCCCGAGGGACAGGAGCCCCGCTCCGAGACCGGCTACGGCTTCGTCATCGGTGGCGGCAGCGTGCTGCCCGAGATGGAGGAGGCGGTGATCGGCCTGACCGCGGGGGGCTCGCGCCAGACGCGGGTGCACTTCGCCGACGACCATCGCAACGAGGCGCTGCGGGGCAAGTCGGCCGAGGCCAGCGTGACGGTGACCGAGGTGAAGGAGAAGGTGCTGCCCGCGCTGGACGACGAATTCGCCAAGAGCGTGGGCGGCACCTTCGAGACGCTGGACGCCCTCCGGGCCGAGATCCGCACCGGGCTCGCGGCGCGACGCGACGCGGACAACCGCCGCGCGCTGGAGACCGCGGTGCTCGACGCGGTCATGGCCGGCCACACCTTCGAGGTGCCGGAGGCGCTCATCCTGCGCCAGGTGGGGCACCAGATCGAGCACGCCCGGGAGCACATGCGCCGGCAGGGGGTGGACCCGGACAAGGTGCCGTGGGACTACAAGAAGCTGCTGGAGGACCTGCGTCCCGGGGCCGAGAAGGCGGTCAAGCGCGCCCTGCTCATCGAGGCCATCGCGGAGAAAGAGGGCCTCGCCGCGGCCGACGCGGACGTGGACGCCGAGGTCGAGCGCGTGGCCCAGGCCAGCCAGCGGCCGGCGCCCGCCGTCCACCGGATGCTCGAGCAGAGCGGCGACCTGGAGGGGATTCGACACTCCCTGGGCGAGCGCCGGACCATCGATTTCCTCATCGAAAAGAATCAGGCTAAGACCGCCTGAGGTACACTACGAGCATGGCAAGGAGGCGCCCGATGGGATTGGTCCCGATGGTGGTGGAGCAGACCCCGCGTGGCGAGCGGGCGTTCGACATCTTCTCCCGGCTCCTCAAGGAGCGGATCATCTTCCTCCCGACCTATATCGAGGACGAGATCGCCAACCTGGTCATCGCCCAGATGCTGTTCCTGGAGGCGGAGGACCCGGACAAGGATATCTACCTCTACGTCAACTCGCCCGGTGGCTCGGTGACCGCGGGCATGGCCATCTATGACACGATGCAGTACGTGAAGCCGGCCATCTCGACCATCTGCATGGGCCAGGCCGCCTCGATGGGCGCGCTGCTGCTGGCCGCGGGCGGGAAGGGCAAGCGCTTCGCGCTGCCCCACGCGCGCATCATGATCCACCAGCCGCTGGGCGGCGTGCAAGGCCAGGCCACCGACATCGACATCCAGGCCAGGGAGATCCTCCGGATGCGCGAGGAGCTGAACCGCATCCTGGTGCACCACACCGGCCAGTCCATGGAGAAGATCCAGAAGGACACCGACCGCGACTTCTTCATGACCGCCGAGCAGGCCAAGGAATACCGGATCGTGGACGAGGTGATCTCCTCCAAGCCGACCACGCGGTCCGTCGCCGAAGTGGTCGTCACCGCCAAGTAAGGACCGGCCATGGCCCGCACGCGAGAAGGCGGCGGCGCACTCAAGTGCTCGTTCTGTGGCAAGAGCCAGAACGACGTCCGCAAGCTGATCGCGGGGCCGACCGTCTACATCTGCGATGAGTGCATCGAGCTCTGCAACGACATCATCGCGGAGGAGTGGGAGGAGGAGAAGAGCCGGGAGCTGCGGAGCCTCCCCAAGCCCGCCGAGATCAAGAACGTGCTCGACCAGTACGTGGTCGGCCAGGAGCGGGCCAAGAAGGTCCTCGCCGTCGCGGTCCACAACCACTACAAGCGCATCGAGGCCGGCTCCGAGTCCGGCGACGTGGAGCTGCAGAAGGCCAATATCCTCCTGATCGGCCCCACCGGCTCCGGCAAGACCCTCCTCGCCCAGACCCTCGCCAAGATGCTCCACGTGCCGTTCACCATCGCCGACGCCACTACTCTGACCGAGGCCGGCTACGTGGGCGAGGACGTGGAGAACATCATTCTCCGATTGCTGCAGGCCGCGGACTACGACGTGGAGCGGGCCCAGCGCGGCATCGTTTACATCGACGAGATCGACAAGATCGCGCGCAAATCGGAGAATCCGTCCATCACCCGGGACGTCTCGGGCGAGGGCGTGCAGCAGGCCCTGCTCAAGATCCTGGAGGGCACGGTGGCCAACGTCCCGCCGCAGGGCGGGCGCAAGCATCCCCACCAGGAGTTCATCCAGGTGGACACCACCAACGTCCTCTTCGTCTGCGGTGGCGCCTTCGTGGGCGTCGAGAAGCTCGTGGAGGGACGGGTGGGCAAGACCGGCATCGGCTTCGGGGCCGAGATCAAGAGCCGTGAGGACCGCCGGGTGGGCGAGCTGCTCGCCCTGATCCAGCCCGAGGACCTGCTCAAGTACGGGCTCATCCCCGAGTTCGTGGGCCGCCTGCCGGTGGTCGCCACGCTCCACGACCTGGACGAGCCGGCGCTGGTGCGCATCCTGCGCGAGCCGAAGAACGCGATCCTCAAGCAGTACCAGAAGTACTTCGAGCTCGAGAAGGTGCGGCTCAAGTTCACCGACGACGCGGTGGCCGCGGTGGCCCGCGAGGCGATGAAGCGCGGCACCGGCGCGCGTGGCCTGCGCGCGGTGCTGGAGGAGGTCATGCTCGAGGTGATGTACGAGCTGCCCTCGCTGCCCGCGCTGAAGGAATGCATCATCACCCGCGAAGTGATCCTCAACAAGGATCGCCCCATCCTCATCTCCGAGCAGAAGGAGCAGTCCGCGTAGCTCTCTTCACCCTCTCCCCGGTGGGGAGAGGGCAGGGTGAGGGGCTCTCCGATGACATCGCTCCGAGCCGCCCTCTGTTTCGTTCTGCTGTTCCCGCTCAGTACCGCCGCCGCCCAGCCCGTCGCGCTCGATGACTACCTTCAGATGCGCCGTTCCCTGGAGGCGGCCCGGGACGGCGCCGCGCGCGCCGCGCTCGAGCAACAGGCGGCCGCGGCCCTCGACGCGCTGCTGGGCGCGGCCCGCCGCAGCTCGCGCCTCGTGATCCTGACGGAGCGCCGGGGCGGATTCGAGACGGGGCCCGCGCTCGAGACGGCCCGGCTCGTGGCCCGCGAGGGGCGCGTCACCCTGGAGGCGCTGGCGGGCCCGCGGCCGCAGTCGCCCGACTGGGAGCGGGCGGGCGTGGTGGAGATGGGCGCCTACCTGGCGGTCCTGGACCGGCTGCTGCGCGACCCGGCGCTGGCCGGCGACTGGCCCGCGCCGCGCTTCGACCCGAACGCCCCCGGTCCGCGCCGGGCGATCGTGGTGCAGCTGGTGATCGGGGAAAACGAGCGGGAGATGCAGGCGCTCGACGGCCCGCCCTACGAGCGGCTCGCCGCGCTGGCGGGCGCGCTCCTGGAATTCTGCCGCTCCGTGCCTCTTCGCCCGGTCCCCTGACCGATGGCCGGCACCCTCTACGTGGTGGCGACGCCCCTCGGCAACCTCGAGGACATCACGCTGCGCGCGCTCCGCGTCCTGAAGGAGGTCGCGCTCATCGCCTGCGAGGACACCCGCCGCACCCGCATCCTCCTCACCCACTTCGGCATCCACGTGCCGGTCACGAGCTACTTCGAGCACAACAAGCGGCTAAAGGGGACCCGCCTGCTCGAGACGCTCCAGGCCGGCCAGTCGGTGGCCCTCGTCACCGACGCGGGCACCCCCGGCATCTCGGACCCGGGCTTCCTGCTCGTCAAGCAAGCGTGGGAGGCCGGCATCCCGGTGGTGCCGGTGCCGGGCCCGTCGGCGGTGGTGGCGGCTCTTTCCGCGGCCGGGGTGCCGGCCGACCGGTTCCTCTTCGACGGCTTCCTGCCCGTGAAGCCGGGCCGGCGCGTGCACCGGCTGGAGGCCCTGCGCGATCTCGAGCTGACCGTGGTCTGCTACGAGTCGCCGCACCGCATCCTCGCCGCGCTGGAGGCGATCGTGCAGGTCTTCGGGGAGCGGGAGATCGTGGTGGCGCGGGAGATGACCAAGCAGTTCGAGGAGATCGTCCGCGGCCCCGCGGCGGCGCTCCGGGAGCGCTTCGCGGCGGGGACGGCGCGGGGCGAGTTCACGGTGATCATTCCATTCCCCCCACCCATTTCATTCCCCCCACCCACTCCCTCCCCCCGGTTCGAGTAGGCAGGTTCTTCCCGCCGCCCCCGGACGTATCCCGTATACTAAGGGGCCATGTTGATCCCCAAGGCCCTCACCATCGCCGGCTCGGATTCCGGCGGCGGGGCGGGAATCCAGGCGGATCTCAAGACGTTCTCGGCGTTCCGGGTGTTCGGCATGTCGGTGATCACCGCGGTGACGGCGCAGAACTCGCTCGGGGTCCAGGGTGTGGAGAACCTGCCACCCGCCTTCGTGGCGCAGCAGCTCCGCTCCGTCCTGGAGGACTTCGGCGCCGACGCGGCCAAGTGCGGGATGCTCTCGACCGCGCCCATCATCGAAGCGGTGGCGGCGGGGCTCACCGAGCGCCGGATCGAGAAGCTGGTGGTGGATCCGGTCATGGTCGCCAAATCGGGCGACCGGCTGCTGGAGCCCGACGCCCGCGCGGCCCTCGCCGACCGCATCCTGCCGCTGGCCCTGCTGGTCACCCCCAATCTGCCGGAGGCGGAGGTGCTCGCCGGGATGCGGGTCGCCGAGCCCGAGGACATGGAAGAGGCGGCCCGACGCATCCACACGATGGGCCCGCGGTACGTGCTCGTGAAGGGGGGCCACCTCAAGGGCGACGCGACCGACCTGCTCTGGAACGGGCGTGACTTCACCCGATTTTCGACGCCGCGCATAGACTCGCAGAACACCCACGGCACCGGCTGCACCTTCTCGGCCGCCATCGTGGCCGGGCTCGCGCGCGGCCAGGCGCTCGGCGACGCGATCCGGTCGGCCAAGGCGTACGTGACGCGGGCGATCCGCGAGGGCTTTCAGGCGGGCCGCGGGGTGGGTCAGCTCCGCCATTTCATCCCGGACTGGTGATGAGCGAGCCCGAGCCGAACCCCAGCCCCGACGTCGCGGGGGCCGATGAGCAGGGCAAGATGTCGTTCTTCGACCACCTGACGGAGCTGCGCACCCGCATCGTCTGGAGCCTCATCCCCGCCGCGGTTGGACTCGGCATCGCGCTGTACTTCACCAGCAACGTGATGAAGTTCCTCATGCGGCACCTCACGACCGAGCTGGTCTTCACCACGCCCACCGAGGCCTTCTGGACGTACATGAAGGTGGCCATGATCCTGGGCCTGTTCATCGCGATGCCGATCATCCTCTGGAACGTGTGGGCTTTCGTGGCCCCCGGCCTGCACAAGCACGAGCGCAAGTACGCGGCGCCCTTCGTGATCGTGGGCTCGCTGCTCTTCATCGGGGGCGGCGCTTTCGCGCTCTTCGTGATCGTGCCCTTCGCGATGACCTTCCTGGTGACCTTCGGGCAGGAGCAGGGCCTCAAACCCATGATCACGATCTCGAGCTACATCGACTTCATCCTGAAGTTCACGCTGGCCTTCGGGGTGGTGTTCGAGATGCCGGTGGTGATCACGCTCCTGTCCATGCTCGGCATCGTGACGCCCCAGTTCCTGTCCAAGAACCGGAAGTACGCGATCCTGATCAACTTCATCATCGCGGCCGTCCTGACCCCGACCCCCGACGTCGTGAACCAGTCCCTGATGGCGGGCCCGCTCATCATCCTGTACGAGATCGGCATCATCTGCGCCCGCGTGGTCGGGCGGAAGAAGGCCAAGGCGGCGGCGACCCAGGAGGCCGCGAAGTGACCCCGCTCTCGTTCTCCTCGCTGGACCTGCCCGGGCCGGTGCGCCGCGGCATCGAGGACGCGGGCTTCGTCGCCACCACCGCCATCCAGGAGGCGGCCCTGCCGCTCGCCCTGCGGGGCAAGGACGTGGCCGGCCAGTCCCAGACCGGCACCGGCAAGACCGCCGCTTTCCTGATCGCGGCCTTCACGCGCTGCCTGACCCACCCCGCGCCCGCCCGCAGCGGGGTGACCGCGCCCCGCGTGCTCATCATCGCCCCCACCCGCGAGCTGGTGGTGCAGATCGAGGCGGACGCGCGGCTGCTCGGCTCGCACACCGGCCTGCGCATCCTCTCGGTCTACGGGGGCATCGACTACAACAAGCAGCGCGAGGACCTCCGGGAGGGCTGCGACGTGCTGGTCGGCACGCCGGGCCGGCTCATCGACTATCTGAAGCAGCACGTGTGGTCGCCGGGGCGCGTCGAGGTGCTGGTCATCGACGAGGCCGACCGGATGTTCGACATGGGCTTCATCGCCGACCTCCGCTTCATCCTGCGGCGGCTGCCCAAGCCGGAGAAGCGGCAGTCGTTCCTGTTCTCGGCCACGCTGTCGTTCCGGGTGCTGGAGCTGACCTGGGAGTTCATGAACAATCCGGCCCAGATCAGCATCACCCCGCAGCAGAAGACGGTGGAGAAGGCGGAGCAGGTGCTCTACCACGTCGGCCGGGAGGAGAAGTTCAACCTCCTGCTGGGGCTCCTGCGCCGCGAGGGCGGCAGCCGCATCCTGATCTTCTCGAACACGCGCGAGGAAGCGCGGCGGCTCGAGGACCGCCTGGGGCGGAACGGCTGGCAGGCCCGGGCGCTGACCGGGGACGTGGACCAGAAGAAGCGGCTCAAGATCCTCAACGATTTCAAGGATGGGCAGCTCCCGATCCTCGTCGCCACCGACGTGGCGTCCCGCGGCCTGCACATCGAGGGCGTGAGCCACGTCGTCAACTGGGACATGCCGCAGGACGCCGAGGACTACGTGCACCGCATCGGCCGCACCGCGCGGGCGGGTGCCGCCGGCAAGGCGATCAGCATGGTGGACGAGGCGGGAGCGCTCGCGCTCGAGCCCATCGAGAAGTTCATCGGCCAGAAGATCCACGTGGACTGGGCGGAGGACGCGCTCTACCTGCCCGAGATCAAGCCCACCAGCGAGGAGCGTCGCCGCTACGCCGAGGAAAAGCGCCAGCGCATGGCGGCCCGCGGCGGCGGGCGGGGCGGCGGCCCGGGGCGTCCGGGCGGCGGCGGGGGTGGGGGCGGCCGGCGCGACGGGCGCAGCTCCGGACGCGGCCCGCGCCGCTAGACCTCTAACCCTCTCCCCGCTGGGGAGAGGGTAGGGTGAGGGGCCGCGTCATTCGGAGATGAGATGAGCGGCCCCCACGTCGATCTGAAGCTCCCCGATCGCGAGCGCGCTCTTCTCGGGCCGCTCGTCGCGCCCTGGCACGATCTCCTCTACGCGCCCGGTCCCGGCTTCACCTCCCCGCTCGACCCCGGCGCGTACCGCACGAGCGTCGTGATCGTCCCCGCCGCCGGCCCCGCGATCCGTGTCGCCTCGGTGGTCACGCCGGCTTTCGGCGGCGAGCTCTGCCGCCTGCGGCTCGAGGCGCTTCCTCACGCTCCGCCGCCGAGCCTCGGCTCCTTCTTCCATCCCTCCCGCACCGGCACCATCTACGCGCTGACTCCCGAGCGGGGCGCCGCCGCCGCGCAGGCTCCGGAGCGGGCGGAGTGGCGCTACGAAGGCGTGTCGCTGGCGCCCCGACTCGGGCGCATCAGCGGCATGCGCTTGCTGCGGGAGCGCGGGCGTGTCGGGGACTGCTCCTGGCAAGCGGACCGCGGGCTCGCCCTCACCGGCGCCGACGGCGCCCTGAGCCTGGTGCTTGCCGTGGCGGAGCCGGCGGAGGCGGCGCTGTTTCTCCCGTCGCCCGGCCTCTACCGGGCGCTGCTCGACCCCGCGGCCACGCCCAAGCCCGGCGTCACCGTGCGCGACCTGCTCGGCCACGGCGACCGCGACGACGGCGTCGAGACCACGATCGAGCTGCTCCCGCTCCCCTGAACCCGGGCGCGCGCGGCTCGGTCACGACGGGTGGCAGGCCCGGCGCGGCAGGTGTAGGGTGACCGGAGAATCCGTGACCACCCTTTCGACGAGGAGGAATTCATGGCGACCAAGACGGTAGCGAGCAAGTCCGACAAGGTGAAGGCGATTCCCGACGGATACCACTCGGTCACGCCGTACCTGATCATCGACGGCGCGGCCCGGGCGCTCGATTTCTACAAGCGCGCCTTCGATGCGAAGGAGCTGATGCGCATCCCGGCGCCCAACGACAAGATCGGGCACGCCGAGATCCGGATCGGCGACTCGGTGATCATGCTGGCCGATGAACATCCCGAGATGGACGCGCGGAGCCCCGCGCATTTCGGCGGCTCACCGGTCAGCATCATGGTGTACCTGGAGGACGTGGACAAGCAGTTCAAGCAGGCCATCGCGGCCGGGGCCACCGCGGTCCGGCCGATCGCGGACCAGTTCTACGGCGACCGGTCGGGCACCCTCAAGGACCCCTTCGGCCACAGCTGGCACCTCTCCACGCACAAGGAAGACGTCAGCATGGAAGAAATGAACCGCCGCATGGCCGCCCTGAAGAAATAGGGGGTCAGGTCTTGAAATACGACATTTGCCGGCTGGATGGTGTCCTCTAGCAGGCACACTTGAGCGCGCGGAGCGCGGGGCGGTAGCGTGGGCGCATGGCGCGGCCGCTCCGCCTCCAATTTCCCGGCGGCATCTACCATGTCACATCGCGTGGCAACGACCGTCGGCCGATCTTCGAAGACGACGACGACCGCGCGCGCTTCCTCATCGTGCTGGCGTCGATCGTGGCCCGCTATCACGTGCTCTGCCATGCGTACTGCCTGATGGGCAACCACTATCATCTGCTGCTCGAAACGCCCGAGGCGAATCTCTCACTCGCCATGCGGCAGCTCAACGGGGTGTACACGCAGCGGTTCAATCGCCGGCACGAGCGCTGCGGTCACCTGCTGCAGGGCCGCTTCGGGGCCCAGCTCGTCGCGCAGGACGCCTATCTCTGGGAGGTCTGCCGCTATATCGTGCTCAATCCGGTGCGTGCAGGGCTGGTCGCGCATCCGCGCCAGTGGCGATGGAGCAGCTTCGGCGCGACGGCCGGCGAGACGACCGCACCCGGGTTCTTGACGATGGACTGGGTTCAGGCGCTTGGTGGCGCAAAGACTCGAGGCGAAGCGGTCGAGCGATACACCGCGTTCATCGAGGCAGGGATCGAGCAGAAGGAGATGCCGTTGGACCGGTTCAGATCCAAGATCGCGGTGGGCGACGAGGCCTACCTGACCGGGCGTGGGGAGCGATGCCGCCGCGCAACCTCGTCAGTGGAAATCCCTCGCGCCCAGCGCTTTGCGGGCCGACCGACCCTGAGTGACCTGTTCCGCGGGGTAGCGTCGAAGGCTGAGCGCAATGCGTGCGCCGTCGTCGCGGTATGTGATCACGGCTACCCGATTCGAGAGGTCGCGGAGTTCCTCGGCCGCCACTACGCGACGGTAAGCCGTGTCCTCACGCAGGCGGGCAGACAGGGCTCCAGGCCCGGAATGTCGTAATTCAAGACCTGACCCCGAGCTAGAAGCGGCGGCGGCCGCTGAGGGACTTCTTGCGGAGGCGGAGGGACTTCGGAGTGACCTCGAGCAGCTCGTCCTCGCGGATCCACTCGATCGACTGCTCGAGGTTCATCAGGTGTGGGGGGGTGAGGCGCACCGCCTCGTCCGAGGTGGAGGAGCGCACGTTGGTGAGCTTCTTCTCCTTGGTGATGTTGACGTCGAGGTCGTTGTCGCGCGCGTTCTCGCCCACCACCTGGCCCTCGTAGACCGGCTCGCCGGGGCCCAGGAACAGCACGCCGCGCGGCTGCAGGTGGTCGATCGCATAGGCGGTGGTCTTGCCGGTGCGGTCGGCCACCAGCGCGCCGTTGGCCCGGTGGGGGATGTCGCCCTGCCACTCGGCCCAGCCGTCGAAGAGGTGGTTCAGCAGCCCGGTGCCGCGGGTGTCGGTCAGGAACTCCGAGCGATACCCGATCAACCCTCTGGAAGGTATCCGGTACTCGAGCCGCACCCGCCCGGTGCCGTGATTGACCATCTTCACCATCTGGCCCTTCCGGGGCCCGAGCTTCTGGGTGACCGCGCCGATGAACTCGTCGGGCACGTCCACCACCAGGTGCTCCATCGGCTCCAGCGTCTTGCCGGCCTCCTCGTGGGTGATGATCTGGGGCTTGGAGACCTCCATCTCGAAGCCCTCGCGCCGCATCATCTCGATGAGGATCGCGAGCTGCAGCTCGCCGCGCCCGGAGACCTGGAAGGTGTCGGGCGACTCGGTATCATCCACCCGGAGGGCCACGTTGCTCCGCTTCTCCCGCCAGAGCCGCTCGCGGAGCTGGGTGGAGGTGACGAACTTGCCCTCCTTGCCCGCGAACGGCGAGACGTTGGAGGAGAAGAGCATGGACACGGTGGGCTCGTCGATGTGCATGACCGGCAGCGCCACCGGCTTCTCGGGATCCGCGATGGTCTCGCCGATCTCCATGGCCTCGATGCCCGCCACCGCCACGATGTCGCCCGCGCCGGCCTCGGGCACCTCCACGCGCTTGAGACCCTCGTAGCCGTAGAGCACGGTGATCTTCGCGTGCTCGATCGCGCCATCGCGGTGCACGACCGCCACCCGGTCGTACTGCCGCACCCGGCCGTTGACGATGCGGCCGATGATGAGCCGCCCCACGTAGTCGTCCCAGTCGAGCGAGGCGGCCCGGAGCTGGAGCCCGTGACCTTCCTCGAACTGGGGCGCGGGGATCGTCTGCAGCAGGGTGTCGAAGAGCGGCACCAGCGTCTTGGAGTCGTCGTCGAGCGCCAGCTTGGCGATGCCCTTGCGCGCGTCGGTGTAGAGCACCGGGAACTCGAGCTGCTCCACCGCCGCGTCCAGATCGATGAAGAGATCGTAGACCTCGTCCAGCACCTCGGCGGCCCGGGCGTCCTGGCGGTCGATCTTGTTGATGACCACCACCGGGGTGAGCCCGGCCTCGAGCGCCTTCTTGAGCACGAAGCGCGTCTGGGGCAGCGGACCCTCCGCCGCGTCCACCAGCAGGAGCACGCCGTCCACCAGGGTGAGCGTGCGCTCCACCTCCCCGCCGAAGTCGGCGTGCCCGGGCGTGTCCACGATGTTGATCTTCACGCCCTTGTAGTGGATGGCCGTGTTCTTGGCCATGATGGTGATGCCCTTTTCCCGCTCGAGGTCGATCGAGTCCATCACCCGCTCGGCCACGTGCTCGTTGGCGCGGAAGATACCGGATTGCCAGAGCATGGCGTCCACGAGCGTGGTCTTGCCGTGGTCGACGTGGGCGATGATCGCGACATTTCTGATATCGGGGCGGGTGTCGGAGCGCTGCGGCATGGTCTCACTCTACCACGGATGGAGTAGCGGACCAGCGGCGCGCTGGGGCATAATGACGCGTCCAACCCGGTGCTCCACGTGAAGGAGGCTCATTCGTGAAGGCTCGCATCGCCATCATCACGTTTCTTGCGCTATTTGCTTCGGTCGTTCTCGTTCCCGGCTGCATCGAGCGCGCCGGGGCCCAGCCGCCCGCCTCGCCGGCCGCCAAGGGCGCGCCCACCAAGGAAGCCCCCAAAGGAGGCAAGAAGGTGAAACAGACGGCCGTCATCACCATGGAGAAGGGTGGCGTGATCGCCATCGAGTTCTTTTCGGACGACGCCCCCAAGACGGTGGAGAACTTCGTCACGCTGGCCAAGAAGGGCTACTACGACGGGGTCACCTTCCATCGCGTGGAGCCGAATTTCGTCGTCCAGGGCGGCGACCCCAAGGGCGACGGCACCGGGGGCCCCGGCTACACCATCAAGGACGAGTTCAACAAGCAGAAGCACGTCCGCGGCGTGGTGGCGATGGCGCGCACCCAGGCCCCGAACTCGGCGGGAAGCCAGTTCTACTTCACGCTGGCCCCCGCCCACTTCCTCGACGGCCAGTACACCGTCTTCGGCCGGGTGACCTCGGGCATGGAGGTGGTGGACAAGATCAAGGTCGGTGACAAGATGAAGTCGGTGAAGATCACGGAAGCCGCCCAGTAGCGCCATGGCCTGGTCGCTCCTGATCCGGAACGGCACGGTGGTGGACGGCAGCGGCGCGCCCGCGCGCGCCGCCGACGTCGCGGTGGAGGGCGACCGCATCGCGGCGGTGGGGCCCAATCTGGCCGGCGAGGCGGCGCGGGTGATCGACGCCAAGGGGCTCATGGTCGCCCCCGGCTTCATCGACATCCACTCGCACTCGGACCTGGTCTACGACAAGTGCCCGGCGGCCGAGTCCAAGGTGCGCCAGGGCGTGACCACCGAGGTGGTCGGCATGTGCAGCTTCTCGCCGGCCCCGGTCGCCCCGGGCCGCGCGGAGCTGGTGCAGGAGTGGGCGGGCGGCATCGGCGGCCGGATTCCGATCACCTGGAACACCTTCGCCGAGTATCTCGATCACCTGCGCGGGCTCGGTCCCTCGGTGAACATCGTGCAGTTCGTGGGCCACGGCGCGCTGCGGCTGGCCGCCGTCGGGCCTGCGGCGCGTCCGGTCACGCCCGACGAGCAGAAGGAGATGGAGCGCTTGCTCGCGGAGGCGCTCGACGCCGGCGCCTTCGGCTTCTCCACCGGCCTCGTCTACGCGCCCAGCGTCTACGGCAATACGGAGGAGCTGCTCGCGCTCGCCCGGAGCATGGCGAATCGCGGCGGGCTCTACTTCTCCCACATCCGGGGCGAGGCGGCCACGCTTGAGCAGGCGGCCGAGGAGGCCATCCGCATCGGTGAACAGGCGGGCGTGCCCGTGCAGATCGCCCACGTGAAGGCGTCCGGCCGCGAGAACTGGGGCAAGATGGACCGCGTCCTGCGCATGATCGACGGCGCCCGCGCTCGCGGCGTCGACGTGACCGGCGACGTCTACCCCTACCCGGCGGGCAGCACCAAGATGGACAACCTGCTCCCGGCGTGGATGCACGACGGCGGCATCTCGAAGCTGCTCGAGCGCCTCACCGATCCCAAGGCGCGGCAGCGCGCGATCGCCGACTGCCTCGTGGACGGCGAGCGCTGGCGCACCGGCTCGGGCGGCATGGGCTGGGACGAGATCATGATCGCCACCTGCTCGAAGCCTGAGCTGCCGGGCATCCACATCGCGGAGCTGGCCCGCCGCACCGGCAAGGAGCCGGCCCAGGCCATGATGGACCTGGTGATGGAGGAGCGCGCCGGCGTCTCGATGGTGGTGTTCTCGCAGAGCGAGGAGAACGTGGGGACGGCGCTCGGCTACGCTCATACCATGGTGGGCTCCGACTCGCTGTCGCTGCACGCCGGCCCGGGCCCGCATCCCGGCAAGCCTCACCCGCGCAGCTACGGGACGTTTCCGCGCGTGCTCGGCGTCTACTGCCGCGAGAAGCGGCTCTTCTCGTGGGAGACCGCGGTGCACAAGATGACCGGGATGCCGGCCACCAAGCTCGGCCTGAAGGACCGCGGACTGGTGCAGGGCGGTCGCGCGGCCGATCTGGCGCTCTTCGATCCGGCCACGGTGCGCGACGAGGCCACCTTCCCGGATCCGCACCGGCATCCGGTCGGCATCCCCTACGTCATCGTCAACGGTCAGGTGGTGGTCGACGGCGCCCGGTATCACGCGGTGCCGGCTGGCCGCGTGCTGACGCCTCAGTAGCTCACGCAGGGACTGCCGTCGGAGAGAAACTCGACAAGCTTGGCGCCGCCCGCGATGGTGGCACCCGCCACCAGGCTGTTCTCGTCGAGCTTGCGCTTCTTGAAGCAGGGTGAGCAGACCAAGATCGTCCCGCCCGCCTTCGCGAAGCTCTCCATCAGCTCCTTGAGTGGCGCGAAGCCCTCTTCACGGATGGCGTCCGCGTAGCCCTTCTGAGCGAGGCGGACTGCCTCGATGCTCAGGAAGACAAGCGTCTCCTTGCCGGAGCCGGCCGCCGCATTGGCGATGACGAAAGCCACCGTGGCCTTGTCGGGGTTGTCCTTCGCGCAGGTGAGGCTCACGCAGAACCTGTTGGCCATGACTCAATCCTCCTTGCGCTGGATGAGGTAGACCGGAGGCTGTCCACCGACCAGCGGGTTTCCAGTCATCCGGCACCAGGCCGGGATGTCGGCCGGCGCGCCGGGATCGCGGGCAGTCAACCTCATGATCTGCCCCGACTTCAAGGCGTCAAGGCGGAAGCGCAGCTCGAGGACCAGCTCGCCGCATCCCGTATCGCCGGCGTCCCACTCGGCGGCCGCCCGGTCCGCCGCGTCGCCCACTAGGCGGCCCAGCGGCTGTCGCGCAGGTACTGGACGGCGGCCAGCGCGGCGGTGGCCCCGTCGCCCGCCGAGGTCACGATCTGCCCGCGCTCGTCGAGCGGCACGAGGCCGCCCGGGCTCTTCACCCGCTGGACGCCCGCGCAGTCGAGCACCTGGCCCCCGCCGAGAACTTCTCGAGCAGCAGGGCCCGGCTAGAGCTGCTTCAGCATCGAGTCGGCGTCGCTCACCTCGAACTTGCCAGGCTGCTCGACGTTCAGCGCCTTCACGACGCCGTTGTCCACCAGCATCGAGTAGCGCTGCGAGCGCACCCCCATGCCCCGGGCGGTGAGATCCATCTCGAGTCCCATCGCCTTCGTGAGCGCGGCGCTGCCGTCGGCCATCATCCGGACCTTGCCGGTGCTCTTCTGGTCCTTGGCCCACGCGCCCATGACGAAGGCGTCGTTGACCGACACGCACCACACCTCGTCGACGCCCTTGCCCTTGAGCTTGTCGATATTGGCCACGTAGCTCGGCACGTGCTTGGCCGAGCAGGTGGGGGTGAAGGCGCCCGGCAGACCGAAGACGACGATCTTTTTGCCCTTGGTGAGATCCGCCACCTGGAAGGGGTTCGGGCCCACGGTACAGCCCGGGGTTTCCTGCTCGATGAACTCCGTGAGCGTGCCATCCGGCACGCGGTCACCAATTCTGATCGCCATGAGTGTCTCCTCCTCGAGGGTGGTTTGAGCGCGGCGTGCTCCGCTCGCGCGATTCAGCGGGCGGCGGCTAGGGTACCACAGCCGGCCCGGGGGTGTGACGACGGCGCCGCCGTCGGGCCTGCCTCCTGCGCCGGGCACCGCCCGGCCGGGGGTGGGGCTCATGTAAACCCCCGTTTCCGCTGACGATGAGCCCGCTGATCCGCGGGGGCGCTCGGACCCCGTCCCCGGCGCGCGCCGGCCGCGGCGAAGAAAACGAGCAGGCGCAGCCGGGTAGTCCGGGAGATCGTGCCCCGGGCGGCTCGCAAGAGCTCGTTCCGGCGCACCCCGACCCGGGTCGCCTTCTCCTCGAGGGAGCCGCCCGGCTCGGCCACATAGGCCTGGACCTGACGCGCGAGCTGGATGCTGGAGAGGGGCATCTCAGGCGGATGGTAACGGCTTCTCGCCGTCCGTGGGCGGAGAATCTGGGAGTAAGATGCGCCCTGATGAAGCCCAAGCTGCGCGTCTGGGTGATGTTCGGAGACGAGCTCAAGTTCGGAGACGGGCGCGCCCGGCTCTTCGAGCTGATCGAGGAGCGCGGGTCGCTCAAGAAGGCGGCCCAGGAGCTCGAGATGTCCTACCGCAACGCGTGGGGTTACCTGCGCGACCTCGAGGAGGCGGCCGGCTTCAAGTTCGTGGAGCGGGTGCCGGGAGGCGGCCCCGCGAGCGGCATGCGCCTCACCAAGGCGGGCAAGCGCTTCCTCGAGCGCTACAAGAAGTTCCGCGGCGGCCTCGACGACGCGGCGAAGCGGCAGTTCGAGCGCGCCTTCGGCGCGTGAGCCCCGAGGCGAAGTATCTCTACCTGACCACCACCGGCCGGCGCAGCGGGCTTCCGCGGCGGATCGAGATCTGGTTCACCCGCCACGCGGGCCGCTACTACCTGGTTGCCGAGCACGGCCTGAAGGCGCACTGGGTGCAGAACCTCCTCGCGGAGCCCGCGGTGCGCGCGCGCGTCGGGCGCCGATCCTTCCGCGGACGCGCCCGCGTGGTCGATGCCCGGTCGGAGCGAGATCTGGTCGCCGCCATCCGGGCGCGGTCGGAGGCCAAGTACGGCTGGAGCGCCGGCCTCGTCGTCGAGGTCGCACCGGCGGGGCGCCGGAGCGTGCCCGCGCGCTAACCGCGCGTCCGAGTAAGCTCCGTTCGAGCGCTGGCTTCGCCGGCGCAACCCGTTCTGGGGGAGGCTCGGAGGGGGCCCCCTCTTAGAATTCAGAAGGGGCCCCCTCCGATGATCTAACCACCCGGATCAGCGCGCCGTCGGGTCGGGGCGGTGCGACCTCGCCGATGATTGCCGCGGCCCCGTCGCCGGCGTCGCGCAGCGCGCTCAGCATCGCCGGGCTGCGCTCCCTGGGCACCGCGAGCAGCAGCCCCCCCGAGGTCTGGGGATCGAAGAGCAGGTCGAGCGCGTCGCGCCGCGCCGCGTCCGGCTCCACGAGCATGGCGCGCCGCGCGCGGGCGTTCTCGGGATGCGCGGTGCTCCGGATGCCGCGGGCGAGCAGCGCCACCGCGCCGGGCAGGGCGGGGATCGCGGCGAGGTCGAGCACGGCGGTGCCCTTGCTCGCGCGCAGCATCTCGCCCAGGTGCCCGGCCAGCCCAAAGCCGGTGACGTCGGTGGCGGCCGACGGCCGCAGCGCGACCATCGCGCGCGAGGCCGGCCCATTGGAGCGGAGCATCGAGGCCGCGGCCGCCTCCACCCACTCACCGCGCGCGAGGCCGCGCATGTCGGCCTGGAGGATCACGCCGGTGCCGAGCGGTTTGGTCAGGATGAGCTGGTCCCCGGGCGCCGCGCCGCCGATGCGGATCAGCGCGTCGGCCGAGGCCGCGAAGCCCCAGACCGCGAAGCCCACCACCAACTCGGGCCCCGTGGTGGTGTGGCCGCCCACCAGGGTGACGCCATCGGCGTCCAGCGCGGCCCGGGCGCCCGCCATCACCTGGTAGAGCGTCTCTTCCGCGCGCGACGGCTCGGCCTCCGGCACGCTCACCTGGGCGAGGGCGAAGCGCGGCGCCACGCCCTTGGCCCAGAGATCGCTGGCCGCGTTCACCGCGGCGACGCGGCCGACCAGGTAGGGATCGTCGGCAAAGGCGCGGAAGGAGTCGACAGTGGCGGCGACGATCTCGCCGCGCTCGGTTTCCACCGCGGCCGCGTCGTCGGGCTGGGCCAGCCCCAGGACGACGGCGGGATGGCTCGGGACCCCGAGCCGCTCCAGCGCGCGGGCCAGCGAGGATTCGCCCACCTTGGCCGCGCAGCCCCCGCAGAGCATGTCCCCGCCGGGCATGGGCTTCGCCGCGAAGTCCGGCGTGAGGGCGCCGTCCTGATCGAGCACCTGGAAGCGGCGCACGAAGCGGCGGTCGATCCAGTCCTTCAGCGAGAAGAGTGTGGTCCCTTCGACCGAGACGCCCCACTTGGTGCCGATCGCCCCGCCGTCACCCAGGTTCAGCAGCGAGAGGAAGTCGCGCTGCGGGCGATACGCGCGGAGCCGCTCGCCGCGGATCCGCGCGATCAGGTTGTGCGCGAGCACCGGCCCCTGGCGGACGGCGTACACGCCGGCCTTGGCCAGGCCGGGGCCCGCGGTCCAGGCCGCGCAGTCGCCCACCGCGAAGACCTCGTCGTGCCCGGCGCACTGGAGAGTGGGGCGGATCCGGACGAAGCCGCCCTCGTCGATCTCGAGTCCGGAGCCGTCGAAGGTCGGGAGCGCGGCGGCGCCCGCCACCCAGACCACCGCGGCGGCCGGCAGCCGCTCGCCGCCCTCCAGGTGCACCGAGTCGGCCTCGACCCGCATCACGCGCGTGCCCGTGCGGATCGCGATGCCGCGCGTCGCGGCCGCGGCCTGGACGCGGGCCGCCGCGCTCGCCGCGTAGCCCGGCAGCACGCGGGGGCCGGACTCGAGCAGGAGCACCTCGACGCGCCCGGCGCGCTCGCGGCGGAGCCGCGCCGCGAGCGCGAAGGCCACTTCGACGCCGCCCGCGCCTGCGCCGACCACGACGATGCGGGCGGCGTCGCGATCCCGCGCGGCGGCCAGCACCTCGTCCACCCGGCGGACGAATTCTCCGATGGGGCGCGTGGGGATCGCGTGCTCGCGGACGCCGGGCAGCCCGAGCCCCGCCACCGTGGAGCCCACGTCGAACGACACGGTGTCGTAGGCGATCGGCGGACGGCCTTCGAGGATGAGGCGCCGCGCGCCCGTGTCGAGCCCGATGGCCGGGGCGACGATGCAGCGTGCCCCCGCGCGGAGGGCCAGCGGCCGCACGTCGATCTCGAGGGCTTCCCGCGGGTACTGGCCGGCCACGAAGCCGGGCACCATGCCGGAGTAGACTGCGATTGGCCGATCCACGACGAGGGTGAGGCGCGCCCCCGCAACGGGAGCCATGGCCCAGCGCGTGAGCACCTGGACGTGGGCGTGACCGCCGCCCACCAGGACCAGGTCGTGCCGGATGCTATCGGCGGACGGCGAGCGCATGCCCGTCCACGGTGGAGCGGCTACGACAGGTCGACCCAGACGGTCTTGACCTCGGTGTAGTTGTCGAGGCCGACCGACCCCATCTCGCGGCCGAAGCCCGACTCCTTGAAGCCGCCGAACGGCAGCGCCGCGTCGAAGAGGTTGTAGGCGTTGACCCACACCGTGCCCGCCCGGATCGCTTTCGCGGCCTTGAGAGCCTTCGATACGTCGCGCGTCCACACCGCGGCGGCGAGGCCGTAGGAGGTGTGGTTGCCCTGGGCGATGCCGTCCTCGACCGAGCGGAACGGGATCACCGAGAGCACCGGGCCGAAGATCTCCTCGCGGGCGATCTTCATGTCGTTGGTGACGCCGTCGAAGATGGTGGGCTGGATGAAGTAGCCCTTGCCGGTGCCGACGTCGGCGCGGCCGCCGCCCGCCACCACCCGCGCCCCTTCCTGCTTGCCGGACTCGATGTACGACAGCACCGTCTCCATCTGGCCCTTCGACACCACCGGCCCCATCCGGGTGGCCTTGTCCATCGGGTCACCGACCTTCAGACTCTTGACCCGGTCGGTGAGCTTGGCCATGAACGGATCGTGGATGGAGTCCTCGAGGAAGAGGCGCGAGCCGGCCGCGCACACCTCGCCCTTGTTGTAGAAGATGCCGGTGAGCGCGCCGCGCACCGCCGCGTCCATGTCCGCGTCGGCGAACACGATATTGGGCGACTTGCCGCCCAGCTCGAGCGAGAGGCGCTTGAGCGTCCCCGCCGCCTCGCGCATGATCTGCTTGCCGACGTCGGTGGAACCGGTGAAGGCGATCTTGTCCACCCGCGGGTCCCGCACCAGGGCCATGCCGACCTTGCCGCCCGGCCCGGTCACCACGTTGAACACGCCCTCCGGCGCGCCCGCCTCCTGACAGATCTCGGCGAAGCGCAGCGCGGTGAGCGGGGTCTGCGACGCGGGTTTGATCACCACCGTGTTGCCCGCGGCCAGCGCGGGGGCGATCTTCCAGGACGAGAGCAGGAAGGGGAAGTTCCAGGGTGGCCCAGCCCGCGTAGTAGCGGAAGACCTCCGCCGCGAACGGGATCTCGACCTTGCCCGAGTCGAACATGGTCTTGCCGGTGCAGAGGCTCTCGAGCCGGGCCATCTCGTCGAGGTTCTGCTGGATCAGGTCGCCCAGCCGCCACACGATGCGGCCGCGCTCGTGCGGGGACATCTTCGGCCACGGGCCCTCGTCGAAGGCCTTGCGGGCCGCCGTCACCGCCAGGTCGATGTCGCGCTCGTCACCCTTGCCAACCGCGGCGATCGGCTCCTCGTTGGCCGGGTTGATCGGCTGGTAGGTCTCGCCCGACCGTGTCGCCTGCCACTTCCCCGCGACGAAGATCTCGCCCGCCTTCATGCCCGCCTCCTGCTCAGTGCTTGCCGTTGACCAGGGCCAGCGCGATGCGCTCCGGGTTCATCGGCAGCTCGGTCAGCCGCGCCCCGGTCGCGTTCTGGATGGCATTGGCGATCGCGGCGGGCGCTGGGATGATGGGCGGCTCGCCCACGCCGCGGGCGCCGAAGGGACCGGCCGGCGCGGGCACCTCGACGATGATGGTTTCGAGATTGGGCAGGTCGGCCGCCGTGAGCTTGCGATAGTCGAGCAGGCTCGGGTTGGTGAGCCGCCCGCTGTCGTCGAACAGGAGGCCCTCGGTGAGCGCCATCCCGAGGCTCTGGACCGCGCCGCCCTGCATCTGGCCTTCCACCCCCATCGGGTTGATGGCCTTCCCCACGTCCTGGACGATCACGAAGTCGAGGATCGTCACCTCGCCGGTGTCCGCGTCCACCTCGAGCCGCGCGAGCTGGGCCGCGAAGCCAGGGGCCTGCTGGGTGAACGCCGGGTTGGCCTTGCCGAGCACCGGCGGCGTCTTCGACATGTAGAGGTTGCCCTTCTTGCCGATGGTGGCCAGCGTGATGCCCTTGTCGGGCATGCCGCGCACCGTGACCTTGCCGTCCACCAGCTCGAGGTCGTGGACCGAGGCCTCCAGCTCCGCGGCCGCGATCTCGAACGTCTGCCGCCGGGCGTCCTCCGCCGCCTGCAGTACCGCGGCGCCGACGGTGTAGATGGTCTTGCTGCCCGCGCTGAGCCCGGTCATCGGCGCGGTGTCCGTGTCGCCGGTGGTGATACGCACGAGATCCGTGTCCACGCCGTAGGCGGACGCCGCGATCTGGGCCAGCGAGATATTGGTGCCCGCGATGTCCACCTGACCCGTGAGCACCGCGAGCGACCCATCGGGGTTCAGCCGCACCGTCGCCCCGGTGGGCTGGAGCCCGCCGAGCCAGCCGCCCAGGGCCAGGCCCACGCCACGGCGCTTGCCGTTCTTCCCAGCGGTCACCCACTGCTTGCGGGTCTTCCAGTGTGGATGGTCCGCGATGCGGCTCAGGACCTGCTTGGCCCCGTTGTTCTGCCAGGGCTGGCCGTTCACCATCGGATCGCCTTCCTGGATCAGATGGCGCATCCGGAACTCGACGGAATCGAGATCGAGATCGCGGGCGATCTGCTCCATCTGCGACTCGATGGCGAAGATGGTCTGGGGCGCCACCGGCGCGCGATACGCGGCCACGCTCGGCTTGTGCGTCAGCACCTCGAAGCCGCGGACGTCGAACGACGGCCACTTGTACATGCTGCCGAGGAAGACCGCGCTCACCGCGAGCACCGCGCCGGAGAACGCGCCGGAGTCGATGACCGTCTCCGCGTCGATGGCCATGAGGGTGCCGTCGCGCTTGACGCCGGTCTTGAGCTTGATGATGACCTGCGGGGCCGGCATGCCCGCCTGCAGCTCTTCTCTACGCGTCATGACATAGCGGACCGGGCGCTTGGTGACCTGCGCCAGCACCGCGGTGATCGGCTCGCAGAGCGCGCGGATCTTGCCGCCGAAGCCGCCGCCGCACTCCACCGGGATGACCCGGATCTGGTTCTCGGGGATGCCGAGGACGTCCGCGACTTCGGAGCGGGTGTTGAAGGAGCCCTGGGTGCTGGCCCACAGGGTGAGCAGCCCGTTGCGGTCCCACTCGGCCAGGACGGCGTGCGGCTCGAGATAGCCCTGGTGCACCATCGGCACGCGATAGGTCTTCTCGAGGATGTGATCGGACTCGGCGAAGCCCTTGGCGGGGTCGCCGCGCGTGAGGCGCGCCTGCTGCGAGATGTTCACCGCCTTCGCGGGCGCCTCGCTCTTGGCGATGGCCACCGCGGAGTGGGCGAGCGCCTCGCTGGTGTCGGCCTCGGTGCCCGCGTCGGCCACCGGCGGGGCGCCGGGCAGCATGGCCTTGAGCGGATCGATCGAGGCGGCCAGCACCTGGTACTCGACCTTGATGAGATCGAGGGCTTCCTCGGCGATCGACGGCTCGTCCGCGGCCACCGCGGCCACCGGCTGGCCCATGAACACCACGCGGTCGATCGCGAGGACGGCGTGGGCGCGCGTCGGTGCCTTCTTCTTCAGATGCGGGATGTCCTTGGCGGTGAGCACCGCGCGCACGCCGGGGAGCGCCTTGGCCGCGCTGGTGTCGATCGACACGATCTTGGCGTGCGCGTGCGGGCTACGCAGCAGCTTGGCGTGCAGCAGGCCCTTGGCCTGGATGTCGGCCACGTACTGCACCCGGCCGGTAACCTTCTCGGGCCCGTCCGGCCGCGGAATCGAGATGCCCACTCCCTTGACGTCGCGCGTGGTCTTCATCGTGCTCATCGAGCGCTCCTCTGCGAGGCGAGGGTACCCGCCGCCTCGCTGATCGCGGCCACCATCGTGGTGTAGCCGGTGCAGCGGCAGAGATTGCCGGCGATGCCGTAGCGGATCTCCTCCTCGGAGGGCCGCGGGTTCTCCTCGAGCAGGGCGGCCGCCGCCATCAGCACGCCCGGGATGCAGAAACCGCACTGGGGGACCCCGTGCCGGACGAACGCGTCCTGCAGTGGGTGGAGCGTCCCCGCGCCGGCGAGGCCCTCGATGGTGCGGACCTTCCGGCCCCGGGCCTGCATGGCCAGCATCAGGCAGCTCGCCACGACCTTGCCATCCACGTGGACGGTGCAGGCGCCGCAGTCGCCGGTGCCGCAGCCTTCCTTGGGACCGGTGAGCCCCATGTCCTCGCGCAGGGCGTCGAGGAGGTTGACGTACGGCTGGACGAGCACCTCGACCGGCTCGCCGTTCACGGTACAGCTCAGGACGTGTTTGGCCACGGGATCTGCCTCCGGATCAGGCGTTCGCGCGCTGGAGCGCGGTCGTGAGCGTGCGGCGGGTGAGGACGCGGACCAGGTGCTTGCGGAACTCGATGGAGCCGCGCTGATCGTCGATGGGCTTGGCCGCCTCGATCGCCAGCGTCGCCGCGCGCTCGATGGCCTCGGGCGTCACCGCCTGGCCTTCGAGCGACCGCTCGGCCGCGGTGGCGCGGACCGGCGTGGGGGCCACGGAAGCCAGCGCGATGCGCGCCTTGGTGCAGCGGCCGTCGGCCATGGTGAGCTGCGCGGCCACCCCGACCACCGCGATGTCGAGCTCGCGGCGCGGCGTGTGCCGCAGGTACTGGCCGCCGCTGCGGGCCCCCGGCGGCGGCACGATCAGCTCGACCAAGAGCTCGTTCGGCGCGAGCACCGTCGTGCGGACCCCGGTGAAGAAGTCCGCCATCGGGACGCGCCGCTCGCCGCCCGGCCCCGCGATGACCGCCTGGGCCTCCAGCGCCACCAGCGGCGGCGCCATGTCGGCCGACGGCGCGGCGTTGCAGAGGTTGCCGCCCACCGTGGCCAGGTTGCGGACCTGGAGAGACCCGACCATGGCCGCGCTCTCGGCGATCGAGAGATAGGGCCCGCGGACCGCCGGGCTCAACTCGAGCTCGCGCGCGGTGACGGCGGCGCCGATGCGGAGACCGCTACCGTTCAGGACCTGGCGAACCCGGGCGATGCCGGAGAGGTCCACCACCAGGGCGGGATGCAGCGCGCCATTCTTCATCTGGGGCAGGAGATCGGTGCCTCCCGCCAGCAGCTTGGCCCGGCCTCCGTGCTCCGCGAGGATCTTCAGGCAGTCTTCGAGGTTGTTCGGCAGAACGAGATCGAATCGTCGCATGTTGTCTCCCGGGGGTTTGGCGCGCGCTCGCCATGATACACCGAGTCGCGACGGGCCGGAGGCGAGTCTACCACGTTGACTATGCTCCACTGAGCCTGTATGCTCCGCCGCGCATAGCGCTCCGGAGGGCGCCTCATGATGGCTCGACTCGCCGCGGTGCTGTGGCTGGTGCTGGCCGGCCTGCTCCCGTCCACGACGGCGCCGGCGGTCGCCCAGTCGAACATCGTCATCGTGTCCACCACCACCAGCACCCAGGACTCGGGGCTGCTCGACGTGCTCGTGCCCCTGTTCGAGAAGCAGACGGGGCTGACCGTGAAGACCATCTCGGTCGGCACCGGCCAGGCCCTGGCCCTCGCCGCCCGCGGCGAGGCCGACGTCACCCTCGCCCACGCGCCGAGCCTCGAGAAGAAGTACGTGGACGAGGGCAAGATGGCCAACCGACGCCTCGTCATGTACAACGACTTCGTCGTCATCGGCCCGCCCGACGATCCGGCCAGGATCAAGGGGCTGCCCAAGGCGCCGGACGCGCTCAAGCGCATCGCGGAAAGCCAGTCGCGCTTCGTCTCGCGCGGCGACAAGTCGGGGACCCACGCCCTCGAGCTGGCGCTGTGGAAGCAGGCGGGCATCGACCCGACGGGCGCCTGGTACATCGAGTCCGGACAGGGCATGGGGCAGACCCTCGGCATCGCCAACGAGCGGCGCGCCTACGCGCTGACCGATCGGGCGACGTTTCTCGCGTTCCGGAAGCGGGTGGACCTGCCGATCCTCGTGGAGAAGGACCGGCCGCTGCTCAATATCTACTCGGTGATGGAGGTGAACCCGGCCAACGGCCCACGTGTCAACGCCAAGGGCGGCAAGGCCTTCGCCGACTTCATGCTGGCGCCCGAGACGCAGGCGGTGATCAAGAGCTTCGGGCTGGACAAGTACGGCCAGGCGCTCTTCGTCCCGGTGGCCGGCAAGAAGGACGAAGACCTCTAGCCGGCGCGGCTCCCACGGTGGGGCTCTTCGGGCAGGGCGTTGTCGAAGCGTTTCGCCTGCTGCTGGCGGGTGATCCCGAGGTCTGGCAGATCACCTGGCTGTCGCTCCAGGTCTCGGCGGGCGCGACCGTGCTGTCGCTGCTGGTCGGCATCCCGCTGGGCGCGCTGCTCGCGCTCGCGCGCTTCCCCGGCCGCGCCCTCGCGGTCAGCCTCGTGAACACCGGCATGGGGCTCCCGCCGGTGGTGGTGGGCCTCTTCGTGACCATCCTCCTCTGGCGCAACGGCGCGCTCGGCTTCCTCGAGCTGCTCTACACCCCGTCGGCGATGGTGGCGGGCCAGTTCGTGATCGCGGCGCCCATCGTCACCGGGCTCACCCTGGCCGCGGTGCAGCAGGTGCCGGAGACGTTCCGGCTGCAGATGCTGGGGCTCGGCGCCTCGCGCGGGCAGATGCTGTGGGTGCTGCTCAAGGAGGCGCGGCTGCCGATGCTGGCCGCGGTGATGGCGGGCTTCGGCGGCGTGATCTCCGAGGTGGGCGCCTCCATGATGCTGGGCGGCAATATCCGCGGCTCCACCCGCGTGCTCACCACCGCCACCGTGCTCGAGACCGGCAAGGGCAACTTCGACCTCGCCATCGCCCTGTCGGTGATCCTGCTCCTGATCACCTTCCTGGTGAACTGGGCGCTGAGCTTCATCCAGCAGCGTCGGCGCGCCTGAGGTCGGTTCAGCGTCGAGCCGGCACCGACAAACCGTTTGATCGAACTGTCCCGCTGCAACCAGAATCGCGCCGATGCGGAACAGATCGGCGATGGCGGCGGCATTTGCGGGCGCAGGGGTAGGAGTTCTCGGCGGATTGATCGGTCTCGGGGGTGCAGAGTTCCGTCTTCCGCTCCTCGTCGGGTTCTTCGCGATCCCGCTCCGGCGAGCGATCGGGCTGAACCTCGGCGTGAGCTTGGTCACGGTTCTGGCGGCGCTCGCAGGTCGGCTCGCCGCAGGCTCGCCGGACTCTCCGGCGCCCCTTCACGTCATCGTGGCCCTGATGAGCGGAGGCGTGGCCGGAGCCTACCTGGGCGCATCGTGGCTGATCGGCGCATCGAGCCATGCGCTCTGGCGCGGGGTTCGTGGCTTGCTGGCGATGATCGGATTGCTGTTGCTCACCGAGGCATTCGTGCCTTGGGGGTCGGGTGGCCTGGTCACAGGTCCGATCGCCCAATCATCGGCGGGCGTGGTGGCAGGAGTGTTGATCGGCATCGTCAGCAGTCTGCTCGGTGTCGCCGGCGGAGAGCTCATCATCCCGACGCTGGTGTTCGGGTTCGGCGTGGACATCAAGGCGGCGGGGACGGCCAGCTTGATGATCAGTGTTCCCACGGTCTTGATGGGGTTGTGGCGGCAGGCGTCTGCTGGTCTCCGACCGACCGCGAGGGAGCTCACCGGGATTGTCCTACCGATGAGCGCGGGCTCGATCGTCGGAGCCGTGGTCGGAGCCTTGCTGGTCGTATTCGTTCCGGGATCTTCTCTGAAGGCGGTGCTTGGGCTGGTGCTCATCTTGTCGGCGGCCCGGCTCCGGGGGCACGATCCGGCGGCCGGGAAATGACGTGAGGAGGGTCGGCGAGCGGCGAGGCTCGGGCTCAGCGAGTTTTTCGCGGGGTCCTGATCTTCACTGTGGTGGGAATGCGCAGCCCTCGTCCGACACCGCTCCCCCGCGCGGCCACCTCTGCGAGAGTGGGGCCGGTCGGCCCGAGGGCATCGTCGATCCGATCACGCAAGGCGCGCAGGCGCTCGAGGAGAAGGAGACCCGTCTCGGTCAATTCCATTCCCCGGGCGGTGCCGCGTCCGGGCCGACTGCGGACGATGGGGGTTTTGAGCGCGCTCTCTGCCCGCCGCAGGTAGCCCCACGCGTGCCGATAAGACCAGCCGATCTCCCGGACCGCCTGCGCGAGTGATCCATGCTGAACGATGCCCTGCAGGAGATGAAGGCCGCCGTCCCCCATCATGAACTCGCCGCCCAGCTCGAGCCAGACCTTCGTCTTGACCTGGGCCGCGATTATGCTCTCGTGAGCACTTTGAAGAGCTGCGGCGCGCTCGGTAGCATGAGACGTCGGCTGCAGAGGGGCGGTGCCCGGCTTTCTCGGCGGCCCGGTTCGCATGGCTGTGAAGAGTAGCACGTCAGAGCACGAGCTCAGGAGGCAAGATTCATGCGTCTCATCGAGTGTGTTGCGATCGCCCTGGCGCTGGTCCTGCTGGTCTCGGTTGGGGTCGGCGCCCAGGAGATCACCCTGTCGGTGGCGGTTAGTCTCAAGGATGCCGTGGAAGAGCTTGGACGCGGCTTCATGGCCGCCCGTCCAGGCGTCACGCTGCGCTACAACTTCGGCGCCTCGGGCGATCTGCAGAAGCAGATCGAAGCCGGCGCGCCGATCGACGTCTTCCTGTCGGCCGCCCAGCGCCAGATGGATGAGCTGGAAAAGCAGAACCTGATCGTCTCGGCCAGCCGTCGGGCCTTCGCCCGTAACGTGCTCACCGTGGTCAAGCCGGCCGACTCGCGGATCGACATCGCCAAGCCGGCGGACCTGCTCGAAGCGCGGGTGGGCCGCATCGTCATCGGCAGCCCCAAAACGGTTCCCGCCGGGCAGTACGCCGAGGAGAGCCTGCGCGCGCTGGGCCTGTGGGAGCGGCTCGGGCCCAAGATCGTTTTCTCCGAGAACGTCCGCCAGGCGCTCGACTACGTGGCGCACGGCGAGGTCGACGCCGGGTTCGTCTACACCACGGACGCGGCGACGCGCGCCCAGGGCGTGAAGGAGGCCTTCCGGCCACCCGACGACAGCTATCGCCCGATCGTGTACCCCGGCGCGGTCGTGGCGGCCTCGAAGCAGCCGGTGCTCGGACAGGCCTTCCTCGATCTGCTGGGCAGTCCGCAGGGCCGGACCGTGCTGAGCCGCTTCGGCTTCCAGCCGCCGCCGGCCGGGGCGCGCTGATCGCGGCCGGGTGCGTTCCCTGAGCGCCGGGTCAGCGATCGCGGGCCCCGGTGTCCACTGGGCCGGGGCCCAGCGGGATGTCCTCGGCGGCGATCTCCGAGGGCACGTCGAGCTCGAGCCCTTGTCGTCGGTGCCACACCTGTACGGGCTCGGTCCTCTCGAAGGGCTGCGCGGCGAGGTGTCGATCTTCGGGAGCGTGCCCTCCATTGCTCGGATCGAGCGAGGAACGGTGGTGACCGCTGCGAGCTGGCACGCGCGCGCCTGCTTCCTGGTGTGGGCCCAGGTGCCGGCCTGGTCCGAGCGCGCGACCGACGCCAGCGCGGCCGGTCTCGACGGCGTCGAGCGCGAGGTGGTCACGCTCGCCCGCGAGGAGGGTCTTGATCCGGAGCGCCCGCTGCCGTTCCGGGTCCGCGCCACCGCCGTCGAAGCCACCTTCCACGTGCTCGACAAGTGTGACGGCCTGTCCCACAATCCGGAGCGACACGAGCAGGCGAAGGTGCGGCGGACGCTGGAGCGCGCGTCGGTCGAGCTGGTCGGGTTCTACTCACGGCAGCATCGCGGCATCTTCACCCCGAGAGAATCGAACGTGCACGTCCATCTGCGGACCGAGGACGGCCGGATCTCCGGCCATCTCGACGCGATCCGGCTGGCGCCGGGCGCGCGGGTCGCGATCCCGGCGGGTGGCTGGAGCCAGTAAGACCAAGAAGAGGGAGGCGGACATGCGATTGAGCGCACGCAATATCATCAAGGGCAAGGTGCTGGAGGTGACGCGCGGCGCCACCACCGCTCACGTCAAGATCGACATCGGCGGTGGCAGCGTGATCACGTCGTCCATCACCAACGAGGCGGTCGAGGCGCTCGGGCTCCAGGTTGGCGACGCGGCCTACGCGGTCATCAAGGCCTCCGACGTCATGGTGGGTAAGGACTGAGTGTGGTTCCCACCGCGCGGGCGATCCTGGCCGCCGAGACGCTCGTCCTGCTCGCGGGCACGGCGCCCGCCGCCGACACACGGAGCGTCATCGACTCGACGGGGCGGCGCGCGGACGTGCCCGCGCTCGTTGAGCGCGTCTACGCAGCGGGCGGGCCGGCGAGCATCTTTCTCTACACGCTCGCGCCGGAGAAGATGCTCGGCTGGAACCGCCCGCTGAGCGCGGAAGAGGGGGCCTTCGTGCCGGCGCGCTTCGCGGACCTGCCCACGCTCGGCCGGCTCACCTGGCGCGGTAACACCGCCAACGTGGAGGTGGTCCTGGCCGCGCGCCCCGGCCTGATCTTCGACTACGGCTCGCTGACCCGACCTACCGCTCACTGGCCGACCGGATGCAACAGCAGATCGGCGTGCCCTACCTCCTCTTCGACGGGAGCCTCTCCGCCATCCCGGGCGTCTACGCGCGCCTGGGTGAGCTGCTTGGTGTCGGCGCCCGCGGCCGCGCGCTGGCGCGCTACGCGGAGCGCCTGCTCACCGAGACCGACCGGCGTGTGGCGCGCGCGCCCGCCGCGCAGCGGCCGCGCGCGTACTACGCGCGCGGGCCGAAGGGACTCGAGACCGCCGCGCGCGGCTCCATCAACGTGGAGCTCGGCGCGCCGGACGAGGTGATCACCCGGGAGAGCCTGCGCGCGGTCTACGGCGTGGAGGTGACAGTGCTGGAAGTCGCCCGCGCGGACGGGCGGGTGACGCGCGTCTGCGTTCCGGCCGTCGGGGCATCCGGGCATGACATACTACCGGGGCATCGCGTCGATCCACCATGAGCCCGGACAATCTCTCCGCCCTCCGCTTGTCGCTCCAGGTCGCGGTGGCGGCCACCGCGCTGAACGCGCTGGTGGGCATTCCCATCGCCTACCTGCTGGCGCGGCGCCGCTTCTGGGGCCGGAGCCTGGTGGACCTGCTGGTCACGCTGCCGCTGGTGCTGCCACCCACCGTGGTGGGCTACTACCTGATCGTGCTGCTGGGCCGGCGCGGCGTCCTGGGCGCGCCGCTCTACGAGTTGTCGGGCTTCACGGTGGCCTTCACGTGGTACGCGGCGGTGATCGCGGCCACCGTCATGGCGCTGCCGCTCCTGGTCCGCACAGTGCGCGCGGCCATCGAGTCCGTCGATCGCGACCTGGAGCGCGCGGCCTACACACTCGGCCGCTCCGAGCTGCGCACCGCGCTCGAGGTGACGCTGCCGCTGGCCCGGAACGGGATCCTGGCCGGCCTCGTGCTCGCCTTCGCGCGCGCCCTGGGCGAGTTCGGCGCCACCCTGATGCTGGCCGGCAATATCCCCGGCCGCACCGCGACCGTGCCGCTCTCCATCTATACCGCGGTGCAGACCGGCGAGAGCGGCGAGGCGCTCGGGCTCGTCGCGGCGCTCACCGTGCTCTCCTGTCTCGTGCTCGTCGTCGCCAACCGCCTGGGGGCCCGCGCGGCATGACGAGCCGTCTCGAGGTCAGCGTCCGCAAGGCGCTGCCGGGCTTCACCCTGGACGTCGAGTGGAGCGCGGGCGACGGCGTCGCGGTGCTCTTCGGGCCCTCCGGATCCGGCAAGACGCTCACCCTGCAATGCCTGGCCGGGCTCGTCCGGCCGGACGCCGGCCGGATCGTGGTGAACGATGAAGTGCTCTTCGACGCGGGGGTCGGGATCAACCTGCCGCCCCAGCGGCGGCGCGTCGGCTACGTCTTCCAGGGCTACGCGCTATTCCCGCATCTGAGCGTGCGCCAGAACGTGGGGTTCGGGCTCCGCGACCGCGCGCGGGCCGAGCGCCGGCGCCGGGTGGACGAGGTGCTCGAGCGCCTCTCGATCGCGGCCTACGCGGACCGCTACCCGCGCGAACTGTCGGGCGGCCAGCGTCAGCGCGTGGCCCTTGGGCGCGCGCTGGCCATCGATCCCGCGCTGCTCCTGCTGGACGAGCCGCTGTCGGCGCTCGACCTGCCGCTACGCCAGGCGCTGCGGGACGAGCTGCGGAGCATCCTCACCGGGTGGGGGACCGCGGCGGTGCTGGTGACCCACGATCTGACCGAGGCCTACCGGCTCGGCGACCGCATCGTGGTCTACGAGGAGGGTCGCGTGATCCAGGCGGCCCCGCGCTCGGAGCTGCTCTGGCAGCCGTCTTCCCGCAGCGTGGCCCGGATCATGGGACTGCGCAACGTGCTCCAGGGCGTGACGCTCAAGGCCACGCCCGAGCGGATCCAGTTCCGCTGGCGGGGGCAGACCCTGGAGGCGGTGAACTCGCCGACGCATTCGTACCTGCCCGCGGCGGACAGCCCGCTCGCGTTCTTCATCCGACCGGAGTACGTCCGCCTGATCCGCAAGGACCGCGACCGGGTGGACTCCGCGCATCACATGAACCTCATGTCCGGGACCATCGTCCGCGAAGTGGACTTCGGGGCCATGTGGATCCTGTACTTCCGGCTCGACGAGCCCGGCGCCCCGGCGCAGGGCGACTACGACCTCGAAGTCGAGGTGCCCCGGCTCGTCTACGAGATCCTCGAGATCGACCGCGATCGGCACTGGCGCTTCTCGCTCCATCGCGGCTCGATCCACGTCCTGCCCTCCGCATGACGCCGCTCCAGGTCGTCGCGCTCCACGGCATCCAGGTCGCGCGCGCCGGCAGGACCGTCCTGGAGATCCCCGAGCTGGCGGTGGACGCGGGCCAGGTCCTCGCGGTCATCGGCCCCAACGGTGCGGGCAAGTCCACGCTCCTGTGCGGCGGCGCATGGCCAGCGTCTTCCAGGAGCCCCTCCTCGCCGATACCACGGTCCGGGACAACGTGGCCCTCGGCCTCCGCTTCCGCGGTGTGGATGCCGGCCGCGCCGCGCCGCGGGTGGACGCGTGGCTCACGCGGCTCGGCATCGCGCCTCTGGCCTCCCGCCAGGCGCGGACGCTCTCGGGGGGCGAGGCCCAGCGGACCGCGCTGGCCCGCGCGCTCGTGCTCGAGCCCGAGCTGCTGCTGCTCGACGAGCCGTTCTCGGCGCTGGACCAGCCCACCCGCGAGGCCCTCCTCGACGACTTCGCCCGGATCCTGCGCCAGGAGCGCACCACCACCGTGCTGGTGACGCACGATCGCGCCGAGGCCATGACGCTGGGGGACCGGGTCGGCGTCCTCATGGGCGGCCGTCTCGTGCAGCTCGACGACGCGGCCCAGGTGTTCCGGGCCCCCGCGTCGGAGGAGGTGGCGCGATTCGTGGGGGTGGAGACCATCCTCGACGGGCAGGTCGTCGAGTGGATCCGGGATCTGGCCCTGGTGGATGTCGGGGGGCAGATGGTCGAGGTCGCCCAGCGGGCCGAGCCGGGCGAGCGCGTGCGTCTTTGCGTGAGACCGGAGGACGTGGCGATCTTTCCCGGTGCCCCCAAGCCGGGCGGGACGCGGGAATTCAACCGGCTGGGTGGCACGGTGCAGCGCCTGGTACCGAGCGGGCCCCATGTGCGTGTCGTGATTGACTGCGGATTCCCCCTGGTGGCCCTCGTGACGCAGCGCTCCGTGGAGGAACTGGGCTTCGTCGCCGGCAGCCCGGTGACCGCACACTTCAAGGCCACCGCCCCCCATCTCCTGCGCCACGCCAAGCCTTGACAGTCCCAAGAAGCGGGGAGTATAACGCGGGTACCGACGCTGCTTGGGGCAGGGTCAACCGCCTCGCAAGGAGGTCCGCATGCCCGACACGGAAGCTTTCATCGAGCGACTCACCGCCGAGAACCACGATTTCCGCACCCTCCGCGAAGAGCACCAGCGCCACGAGCTGGAGCTGGCCGCGTTGAACGGGCGCGGCTTCCTGGCCCCCGATCAGCAGTGGCGCGTGAGCGAGCTGAAGAAGCTCAAGCTCATCGCGAAGGACCGGATGGAGGCCATGCTCCGGCACGCGCGCGCCGCGACCCACGCCTGAGTCGGGTTCCCCACCCGACCGATGTCCCCGTCCCGGGAGATGCCGGGTTTTCGTGGCCTCTCCCACTTGACCCCTGCCGGTGAAGGCCGGATGGTGGACGTCTCCACCAAGGCGGAGACCGTCCGGGAGGCGGTCGCCCGCGTCACCTTGAAGATGAAGGCGGCCACCCTGGCCGCGGTGCGCGCCGGCCAGCTCGCGAAGGGCGACGTGCTCGGGGTGGCCCGCACCGCGGGCATCATGGCGGCCAAGCGCACGCCCGACCTGATTCCCCTCTGCCATCCGCTGCGGATCACCGGGGTGGACGTGGAGTTCGCGCTCGACTCGCGCCGCTCCACGATCACGGTCCACGCGCGGGTGCGCACGGTGGACAAGACCGGCGTGGAGATGGAAGCGCTGACCGCGGCGGCGGTGGCCGGCCTCACTGTGTACGACATGGTGAAGGCCGTCGACCGCGGGGTCGTCCTCACCGACCTCTGCCTCGTCGAGAAGTCCGGCGGCAAATCAGGAACCTGGCGCCGCAGTGGCTTGGCGAGGCGCAGCCGCAGGCGAGCCGAGCGGATACAAGAATGATAGCGGGACCAAGCTACCGCAACGGACCCTGACCGCATATGACCACCGCGATCATCTATTCCGACGAGTGGCGCCAGTTCGACTACGGGCCGGAGCATCCGCTCCGCATGGAGCGGCTCGGGCTCACGTGGCGGCTCATGGAGGCCTACGGCCTCACCGCGCTGCCGCGCGCCAAGGTGTGGGCCCCCGAGCGCGCCGAGCTCGACGAGATCGCCCGCTTCCACTCGCGCGAGTACATCGAGATCCTGCGCGCGGTGAGCGCGGGCGACTGGGTGCCCGACGCCGCCCGCTACGGGCTCGGCCCCGGCGACAACCCGATCTTCCCGGGGCTGTGGGAGGCCGCCCAGCTCGGCGCGGGCGGCTCCCTGCTGGCGGCCCGGCTGGTGGCCGACGGGGAGGCCACGCGGGCCTTCCACTTCGCGGGCGGGCTGCACCACGCCATGCCCGGGCGCGCCTCCGGCTTCTGCTACGTCAACGACGCGGTGCTGGCCATCATGCGCCTGCGCGAGCGGGGCTTCCGGGTGGCCTACGTGGACATCGACGCGCATCACGGCGACGGGGTCCAGTTCGCGTTCTACGACGATCCCAACGTGCTCACCGTGTCCACCCACGAGCGCGGGGACCGGCTCTTCCCGGGCACCGGCTTCGTGGTCGAGATGGGCGAGGGCGCCGGCCTCGGGTACTCGGTCAACGTGCCGCTCCAGCCGCTCACCGACGACGCGGTCTACCACGAGGCCTTCGAGGCGGTGGTCCCGCCCCTGGTGACCGCCTTCAAGCCGGACGCCCTGGTCCTCCAGCTTGGCATCGATTCGCACCGGACCGACCCGCTCACCCACCTGAGCCTCACCGTGCAGGGCTTCACCCGCGCGGTGAAGCGGCTCCTGCCCCTGGCCCCCCGGGTCGTCGCGCTGGGCGGTGGCGGCTACGATCTGACCAACGTGGCGCGGGCCTGGACGGCGGCCTGGGCGGCCATGAACGACGTGGACCTGCCCCTGGACTTGCCGCGGGAGAGCCACCGGGACATGCAGCGGCTCGGGCTGGGGACCCTCTCCCTGGCCGATCCGGTCGAGGTCCTGCCTCCCGACACCCGCCGCTGGGCCGAGGAGTACGCGCGCCGGCAGGTGGGGGAGATCCAGGACAGAATATTCCCGCTGCACGGGCTGTAGAATCGGGGGGTGGATACAACTCCGGCCGGCTCGGTGGTGGCTCCGTCCGTCTCGCGGGAAGCCGCGGGCCCCGACGCTCCGGGGCGGGCCGCGATCCGGGTTCCGCTCAAGGTCAAGCTCAGCCTCCTGATCACCGCGCTCGTGGTCCTGGCCGTCGCCCTCGTCGGCCTCTTCCTCCTCCGCGAGCAGCAGCAGAGCCTGACCGCGGAGATGACCAAGCGCGGGCTCACCATGGCCGAGAACTTCGCGGCCGGGGCCAAGACCCCGCTGCTCACCAACGACGAGCTGACCCTCGGGGTGCTGGTGACCGACGCCATGAGGGATCCGGACGTAGCCTACGTGATGGTCTCGGATCAGGACGGCAACGTGCTCGCCCACTCCGATGCCCGGGCGGTGAAGACCGCGGTGGTGCGGCCCAAGGAGCTGGAGCCGCTCAAGAACCGGGTGCTGATCCAGACCTACAAGACGCCGCAGGGCCGCATCATCGACTTCGCGGTGCCGCTGGTTTACGGCGGCGTGCCGGTCGGCGCGCTCTATCTGGGCTTCAGCGAGGAGGCGATCACCGCCGCGCTCGCGAGCGCGCGCAACCAGGCCCTGCTGATCACGCTACTCATGGTCCTGGCCGGGCTCGGCGGCGCGGTCGGCCTGGCCGCGCTGCTCTCGCGCCCGATCTTCCGCCTCGTGCAGGCCACCGGCGCGATCGCCGCGGGCAACTTCAACGTCACGCTGCCGGTGGCCTCCCGCGACGAGCTGGGCGTGCTGACCGACTCCTTCAACCGGATGGCCCGCAGCCTGCGCGAGAAGGAGATGATCAAGCGCGCGTTCACGCGCTACGTGGCGCGCGAGGTGGTGGAGGAGATCCTGAAGGACCCGGAGAACCTGGTGCTCTCCGGCGAGCGGCGCCAGGTCACCGTGCTCTTCTGCGACGTCCGGGGGTTCACGCCGATGTCGGAGCGGCTCGCCCCGGAGGAGGTCGTGCTGCTGCTCAACGACTTCTACACCCTGATGATCGAGACCACCTTCAAGTTCGACGGCACACTCGACAAGTTCCTGGGCGACGCGGTGATGGCGGTCTTCGGGGCGCCCATGGCCCATCCCGACCACTCCGCGCGCGCCATCCGTACCGCGCTCGCCATGCAGGAAGGAATTACCGGCCTCAACGAGCGCCGGGTGCGCGACGGCAAGGAGGCCATCTCGGTCGGCATCGGGGTCAGCGCCGGGGAGGCGGTGGCGGGGACGGTGGGCACCGAGGACCGGATGGAGTACACCGTGATTGGCGACAGCGTGAACCTCGCGGCCCGGCTCGAGTCCAATGCCAAGCCCGGCCAGATCCTCATCAGCCACCGCACCTACGAGCGGGTGCGCGACCTCGTGGACGCGCGCCCGCTGGGGCGCATCCGGGTCAAGGGCAAGGAAGAGGAGGTCGAGGTCTACGAGGTGCTCGGCCTGGCGCCCGTAGTGTGAGCCGGTTCTCGCCTCGGTCGCGTAGGATATGGGGATGATGAGGCGACGCGTGCGGGGATCGGGCGTGCTGGCGAGCGTCGCCGCGCTGTGCCTCGCCGCCTGCGCCACCGCGAGCGCGCCCGGTCCCGCGCCCGGCGCCGGGCCCGCCAAGCCGGCGCCGCGCCCGGCCGCGTACCAGTCGGAAGACTTCATCGTCACCTTCGCCCAGCCCGGCGACACGCCCGAGGCGCTCGCGGAGCGCTACCTGGGCGGCGCCGACAAGGGATGGATGATCGAGGACTACACGGGGCTCCGCGCCTTCGCGCCCGGCCAGGAAATCGTGATCCCGCGCCGGCCGTGGAACCTGGCCGGGGTCACGCCCGGCGGCTACCAGATCGTGCCGATCCTCACCTATCACAACCTGGGCGAGCAGGCGAAGGGCCGGCTCGTGCTGGCCGCCGCGAGCTTTCGCGAGCAGATGCGGTACCTCAAGACCAACGGCTACCGGGTGGTGAGCCTGGCCGAGTTCATCGAGTTCAGCCGACTCAACCGCCAGCTCCCGCAGCGCGCCGTCGTGCTGACCTTCGATGACGGCTACCGGGCGTTCAAGGATCTCGCCTATCCGGTCCTCAAGGAGCTGGGCTTCACCGCGACGCTCTTCATCTACACGGACTGGGTGGGCGCGGGCCGCGGCGCGCTCTCGTGGGCGGATCTGCGCGAGCTGGCCGCCGCCGGCATGGACATCCAGGGCCACAGCAAGACCCACGCGGACCTGCGCCGCGCCCAGGGCGAGACGGAGGCCCAGTACGCGCGCCGCATGCAGGCGGAGCTCGAGCAGCCGCAGGACCTCTTCAATCGCAACCTCGGGCGCCGGACCCAGGTCCTCGCGTACCCCTACGGGCGCTGGGAGGAGGGCCTGCTGCCCAAGGTGAAGGAGTACGGCTACATCGCCGCCTTCTCGGTGCGCCGGCAGGGCAATGCCTCCTTCGTGCGGCCGCTCGCGGGCCACCGGAGCCAGATCTACTCCGAGATGACGCTCGACGACTTCGTCAGGAACCTGAACGTCTTCCAGGAGGAGAATCTGAGGTGAGAGCCGCGGGGCGGGGATGGCTCGCCGCGGCGGCGCTCAGCCTGGCGCTGGGGGGCTGCGCGGCCCTGACCTCCTCCACGCCGAGCGAGTCCGGCGCGGGGCCCGCCGCGGTCGCGCGCGACCCGCTCGCGGCGCGGCACCGGCAGCAGGCGGAGACGCTGGAGCGCGACGGCCAGCTCCGGCGCGCGGCCGAGGAATGGAAGATCGCGCTCGCGATCGCGCCCGGCGACGCGCGGGCGCGCGAGTCCCTGCGGGCCCTGCAGGCGCGCATCGACCAGGTGGTGGCCGAGCGGCTCGACGAGGGGCGCAGGGCGCTCGCCCGCGGCGTGCACGTCGAGGCGCGTCGCAAGTTCCTGGCCGCGCTCGCGCTCGACCCGTCCAACCGCGCCGCCTTCGACGCGCTCCAGAGCGACACGCGCGAGGTGGAGTTCATCACCCACACCGTGCGGGCGGGGGACACGCTGACCGGGCTGGCCCAGCGCTACTACGGCGACCGCTCGCGGGGCGAGGTGATCTGGGAGACCAACCAGCTCCCGCCCAATCCGCGCCTGGCCGCGGGCACCACGCTCAAGATTCCCGAGATCCCCGGCGTGCCGTTCGTTCACCCGGAGGCGCGCCGGCCCGCGCCCGCGGTGGCGGCCATTCCCACTCCCGACGTGCCGCGCCCGGGCCCGACCACGGGCCCGGCGGCGCCGGCGGCGCCCCCGACCAAGGAGGAGTTCACGCCCGAGGTCAATCCCCTGCTCGCGGAGGCCCGCGAGGCGCTCGAGCGCAGCGACTATCCCGACGCCATCGCGACCGTGGACAAGTTCCTGGGCGGCAAGCCGGGCGACCGCGAGGGGCTGACGCTCAAGAAGCAGGCGCTCTACGGCCAGGCCAAGAGCCAGATGGGCGCGCGGCAGTACCCGGAATCCATCCAGAGCCTCAACCAGCTCGCGCGGCTTCAGCCCGACTACGAGGACGCGCCCGCCCTGCTCCGTCTGGCGCGCACCCGCATCATCGAGCAGCACTATACCCTGGGCGTGCGCTACTACCGCGAGGAGAAGCTCCGGGAAGCCATCGCGGAATGGCGCGTGGTGCTCGAAATGGACCCGGGCAACGCCAACGCCCGACGCAACATCGACCAGGCGGAGAGGCTGCTGCGCGGTCTCGAGCAGCGCATGAAGAAGTAGTCCAACACCGCACCGACTATCAGGAGAACTTGACCATGAATAGACACGTCCGCACCGTGGCCTCGCTGCTGCCGATCATCTCGCTCGCCCTGCTCCTCGCGGGCTGTCCCAAGCGCCCCGCGATGACCGCCGCCACCGCCCCGCCGCCGCTGCCGCCCGCCGCCGCGGCGCCGCCCACGCCGGCCGCGCCGGTCCTGGCCCCCGCGCCCGTCGCGCCGGCGCCGGTGGCGCCGCCCACCGCGGCCCCGGCTCCCGCGCCCGCCCCGCCGGCGCCGCCCAAGGAGTACCGGAGCAACGCGGCCCTCAACCAGATCTTCTTCGCCTTCGACAAGGCGGACATCCGGCCCGACGACGCCAAGACCCTCGCGGCCAGCGCGGCCTACCTCAAGGCCAATCCCAATCAGCTCGTGCTGATCGAGGGCCACTGCGACGAGCGGGGGACCTCCGAGTACAACCTGGCCCTGGGCGAGCGGCGGGCCAAGGCGGCCATGAACCACCTCGTGTCCAACGGGGTCGAGGCCTCCCGGATCACCACGATCTCCTACGGCAAGGAGCGCCCATCCTGCCCCGAGAAGAACGAGGCCTGCTGGGCGAAGAACCGGAACGACACGTTTTTGACCAAGGATCGCTGATAGTTATAAGTTCTTGACAATATCGATCAAGTTTATGTAGTATTCGCGGCATGAAGAAGGCCACCGGCCGCGCGCTCGAGCACCGCTGTTGTTGTCCGGGCGCAGCCTAAGGCCTTCTCAGCAGCCGAACGTCGTAGCACCGAGACGCAAAGCCGAGTGGGGGCCGTGAAGAAGCGGCCGCCGCTCGGCTTTCGTGCTTTCAGGGGAGACGCGAGTGAGCGAGATGGGGATCGAGACCAAGGCGCAGCGTGTGGAGCGTCTCAAGCGGGAGCTGAACCCGTGGGCCGCGTACTCGGAGATCGTCCGCTTCGCGCGGGAGGGCTTCGAGGCGATTCCCGCCGAGTGGCTCGGCACCTACTTCCGCTGGTGGGGCATCTATACCCAGGGCGATGGCGTCGGCGCGGTGGGGGGCAAGGGCGGCGAGGGGAAGGCCGTGCCCTACTTCATGCTGCGCATCCGCATCCCCAACGGCATCCTGTCGGCCGCACAGCTCCGCGTGCTCGCCGACCTGGCCGAGCGCCACGCCCGGGGCGTGGCGGACCTCACCGTCCGCCAGAACGTCCAGCTCCACTGGGTGCGGGTCGAGGATCTGCCAACGATCTTCTCGGCCCTGGGGGACTGCGGGCTCAGCAGCCTCGGCACCTGCGGCGACGTCACGCGCAATATCACCGGCTGCCCGCTGGCCGGACTCGACGCCGACGAGATCGTGGACGCCTCGCCGCTCGTGCACGCGGCGACCGCGATGGTCAACGGCAGCCCCGAGTTCTACAACCTGCCGCGCAAGTACAAGGTCTCGATCACCGGCTGCCGCGTCTGGTGCAGCTATCCCGAGATCAACGACGTGGGGCTCACCGCCGTCCGCGACGGCTACACCGGGCACGTGGGCTACTCGCTGCGGGTGGGTGGCGGGCTCTCCACGCAGCCGCATCTCGCGCCCCGGCTCAACGCCTTCGTGCGGCCGGATCAGGTGCTCGCGGTGGTCAAGGGTGTGTCCGAGATCTTCCGCGACAGCGACGCCCTCCGCCAGAATCGGGAGAAGGCGCGGCTGAAGTTCCTCTTTCTCGATCACGGCTGGACCCCGGACCGGTTCCTGAACGCGCTCCAGGCGCGCGTGGGCTTTCCCCTCGATCCGGCAGTACCCGAGACCCTGCCCGAGGAGTCCTACCGCGATCACGTGGGGATCCATCCGCAGAAGCAGGCCGGGCTCGTCTACGCGGGCCTGCCGATCCTGCGGGGCCGGCTCACCCCGGACGAGATGCGGGGCCTCGCCGGGCTCGCCGAGCGCTTCGGCACGGGCGAGCTCAGGACCACCACCATGCAGAACCTCGTCATCGTCAACGTGCCGCGGGCGCGCGCGGGCGAGCTCGAGCGCGCGATCAATCGCACCGGCTTCCGGCTGGACGCCTCCCCGTTCCGCCGCGGCACCGTGGCCTGCACGGGGAGCGAGTTCTGCAAGCTCGCGCTGACCGAGACCAAGGGCTTCGCCCGCTGGCTCGTGGAAGACCTGGAGGCGCGGCTGCCCGGCTTCGAGGAGCACGTCCGCATCAACGTCACCGGCTGCCCCAATAGCTGCGGCCAGCACTGGATCGCCGACATCGGCATCGAGGGCAAGAAGATCAAGATGGACGGCCGCCTGGTGGATGCCTACTACTTCTGCGTGGGCGGCGCGGTCGGCCGGCACCAGGCGGTGGCCCGGCCCGTCGGCTACCGGGTTCCCGCCAGCGCGGTGCCCGAGGCGGTGGAGCGCCTGCTGCGCGTCTACCTCGCCGAGCGGCGCCCGGGCCAGACCTTCCGCGCGTTCTGCGCCGCGCGCACCGACGAGGAGCTGCGGACCTTCCTGGCCGGCGCCCCCGTCGCGGAAGTAACCCGCGACGCCTCGCCCGGCCCCGTTCCCCATGGACTCGAAGGCTGAGATCAACGACCCGAACCGACAAGGAGACCCGATCATGAGCCTGCGACTGGGCGACACCGCTCCCGATTTCCAGGCCGAGACGACGTCCGGCCCCATCAGCTTCCACGACTGGGTCGGCGACAGCTGGGCGGTCCTCTTCTCCCACCCGCGCGACTTCACGCCGGTGTGCACGACCGAGCTCGGCTACGTCGCGCGCCTGAAGCCCGAGTTCGACAAGCGCGGGGTCAAGGCGATCGGTCTCTCGATCGATCCGGTGACGTCGCACCAGGGCTGGCTCGCCGACATCAAGGAGACGCAGGGCTACGCGGTGAACTTCCCGATCATCGCCGACCCGGACCGGAAGGTGGCCGGCCTCTACGGCATGATCCATCCCGCCCACGACGAGGTGTACACCGTCCGCACCGTGTTCGTGATCGATCCCAAGAAGAAGATCCGCCTGTTCATCACCTATCCTCAGACCACCGGCCGCAACTTCGACGAGATCCTGCGCGTGATCGACTCGCTGCAGCTCACCGACGGGCACCGGGTCGCGACCCCGGTGAACTGGAAGCCGGGCGAGGACGTGATCATCGTGCCCGCGGTCACCGACGAGGAGGCCCGGGCGAAGTTCCCGCGCGGCTGGCGCGCGCTCAAGCCGTATCTGCGCCTCACGCCCCAGCCCGAGGCGAGCAAGGGCTGACATGCGCGCGTACTACCCGGTCTTCCTCGACCTCACGGATGGCCCCGTGCTCGTGGTCGGGGGCGGTCCGGTGGCCGAGGGGAAGGTCGAAGGCCTGCTGGCCGCGGGCGCGAACGTCACGGTGGTGAGCCCCGCCGTGACGCCGCGCCTCGCGGGCTGGGTCGCCGCCGGCCGGATCGAGCACCTCGCGCGGGCGTACCAGCCGGGGGACCTCGCCGGGCGCCGGCTGGCCCTCGTCGCGACCGACGACCCGGCAGTCAGCGGCGCGGTGGCGGCGGAGGGGCGGGAGCGCGGCATCTGGGTCAATGCCGCCGACGAGCCCGCGCGGTGCGACTTTATCCTGCCCTCGGTGATCCGGCGAGGCCGGCTGGTGGTCGCGGTGTCCACCGGCGGAGCGAGCCCGGCGGCGGCGCGGGCGATCCGGGAAGAGCTGGAGGGGTACCTGACCGAGGAGCACGCCATGCTGGTCGAGGTGGCCGCCGACGCGCGAGAAGACCTGCGGCGGCGCGCGGTGTCGCCGGGTCCCGCCCGCTGGCGCGGCGCGCTCGACGCCGGCCTGCGCCGGCTCATCGCCGACAAGCGCTACCGGCAGGCGCGTGCTCGGCTGGCGCGGAATCTCGAGTCGGCCTGATGGACGCCTGATGGACGGGGGGCGCGTCTACCTCGTCGGCGCGGGCCCGGGCGATCCCGGGCTCATGACGGTGCGCGGGCTCGAGGCCCTGCGCCGGGCCGACGTGGTCGTCTACGATCGCCTCGTCAACCCGGCCCTGCTCGACGAGGCGCCGCCCGGCGCGCTCCG